>Ga0222686_1000051_pt1 | contig 60555 bp, 44 predicted proteins | sample AntAcemetage1159_FD_181400 | JGI IMG/M metagenome (GOLD analysis project Ga0222686, IMG submission 181400) | Saline water microbial communities from Ace Lake, Antarctica - #1159 | ecosystem: Environmental > Aquatic > Non-marine Saline and Alkaline > Saline | place: Antarctica: Ace Lake...
AAAAGCACATTTCCCTGATTGTCAAATTAGTTTTTTAGGACGAAGCTACACCAAGGATGTAGTGGCGTGCTGCTCACATATTGATCATTTTTTGAATTGGGACGAGGTTGCAGAAGGTTCATTGTTCGATCAAATGAAACTGCTGAAAAGTACAGGTGCTGCAATGATTTTTCATGTGTTTCCGAGAAAACAAGTAGTTGTTGCTGCCGCTGCTGCGAAGATTTCTGTTCGTATTGGGACGGCAAGACGAATGCATGCTTTCTTTCGCATGACCCACAAACTTTGGTACTCTAGAAAAGATTCAGGACTACATGAAGCACAATTGAACCTGAAAATGCTTGAAGCGCTAAAGTTTAATGAGCCGTATTCAGATGAGCAAATTGCAGATTTATACGGATTCACAACAAAGCCAATCATGAATGGTGCGGCGTTAGAGTTGCTTCAAAATCCGTTCAAAGTGATGTTGCACCCAATGTCGCATGGGTCAGCTGTTGAATGGCCCTTGTCACGCTATGCCCAGCTCATTGAAGAGGTTTCACCACAGGGCATTGCTATTGGGGTCTCAGGAACAGAGCGTGAACGCAACGCGATTGGGAATCAACTGCCGTGGGACAAAGTAGTGGACCTCGGGGGGAAGCTGAATTTAGATCAATTGATTAGAACCATAGGAGCTTGTAACGGGCTAGTAGCAGCTTCTACAGGGCCGCTGCACATTGCTTCAGCTGCGGGGACTCATGCATTGGGATTGTATTCCCCGAAAAGACCAATTCATCCACTTCGCTGGAAACCCATAGGGAAGCAAGCTGAATATTTAGCCTCTGCAGAACACCCAGAGGACGGTAAGCTTGAAATTCAAGTGGAAGATGTAGCTGAACGAATTCGGGAGTGGAAAGCCAGTTTTTGACTTGCGAAAAGCGAACTGAAAAAGGCAAAAAAGGTCACCCCGGCTTGCGTCTCTAAAGTGTCTTCGGTAATAAAACTCAGTGCAATGATCACACAAAAAGTAGTAAGCAGAAATCCTCTGTCTGATCCCGCAACTCCAAGAGGCATGAAAATGACCGCGATGAGCAGTAAAACACCAAGCAGCCCAAAAGCAACCCAAAAAGTGAGGTATTGATTGTGAGCCCTCAAGCGAAACTGTGGTTCAAGTTGACTATCAATTGCGTTATAGGCAGAAACAAATTCCCGCTTCACATCTCCCGTTCCAACTCCGGCAATGGGATGCTTTGTAATGATATACCAAGCGGCTTTCCAGAACTCCAATCGCTGTGTAATTGAATTGCCAGATGGATTTCCGCCATTGGCAACGTTGGAAATTTCAAAGAAAATTTTATCAAGTCTCCTGCGCAATCCTGAATGTTCTATTTCTAGCACGGTAGCTACGCCTGACTCTACTAGTTTAATGTCTTCCACTGTAAGGCTGCCTATACCAATAGCGTCTTTTCGTTGGCCTTTTGATGCGAGGTATCGAACCAGAGTCCCTTTCAGCAGTTGACCTCGGCCGTCAAGACTATCAAGGTTAGTGGCGCTCCGCTGCGTCCAAGCATGTTGCATTTCGCCCCAAGCAATGTACCTCCATATGAAGTTACCGTTTTCACGAATGGTAGATTCTTTGCTGTGAAAATAAGGTTCGCCACCAGCAGAATGACTTTCGAGCTCTTCAGAATAACGCTCGTCTAAATGAAAATAGTCATGGGCTAAGTAACTGATTCCACCCATTAAGAGGACAATGCAAATGGGAAAGGAATAGCGAAGCCCTTTTCGAACTGAGTTTTGTAGAAAAGAGGCCTCATCTGAAACCAAAAACAAGAAGCCTACAACAATCATTAAAATAGCTCCCGTAAGTGATTCGATCACATACATGAACAGCATATTTACGAAGAAGAGGACCAATGAAAGCACAATTCTTCGGCGTTCTGAAATCCAAAGCATTAAGACAGCCGAAGCGAAGACCAATAAAATACTGAATCGAATGTGCGAAATGAAAACCGAAATCGAACGGATATTGGTGTACTCCTTGTCCCAAACCCCCAGTGGAATCCCTAAACACAAGATCGCTGCAATAGAACATGCCAGTACAAAAAAGACCCACATTCGTCTGAAGGAAACCCCTTCAATCTGACGTGCAGTGAACATAACAACGGGAAAGAGTAAAAGCGGAAGTTTCTTTCGAACGTCTCTCAGACCATAATCAAAGTCTGTTGTGTGAGCTAGACCGATTAAGTGGATGAGAAATACAGACAAAAGAATCCAAAAAAGCGGATTTTTTGCGGCTTTCGCCCACCTGTATTTGCGCGCGTTTTTCTCAGAGGAGATTTGATCAAGGATCCAAGTACCTAGCAGCCAAAAAGCAGCCACGCTCATTCCGAAATTGGAAAATGGCAAAGAAACAACAGTTAGGATCAGCCCTATCTGATAGAGAAGCGAAATGGCACGTACGTTGTTAATCACTTAGTTGTTAGCTCCAGCTCCGCTGAGGATGTTTGCATATTCCTCACCAAAGACTTCAAATGCACGGTTAAGATAAGGATCATGCGCTAAAGCATAACGGATGGCCCCTTTCTGATAAAAATACCTGCTTACAATTTCGTCTTCTAAAGCAAATTCAATTTGCTCGCGAAATTTTATCAGGTCTTCTTCTTTCTTCGGTTCAATTTTAGACTCAAGCGCTGCAAACGCATCTTCAGCCCCTTCATAATATTTTTCAGACTCGGCTACTTTTTTGAGCTCTTCCAAGATTTTTTCAGTACGTGTGTCATAGCTGAAATCTTGCGCTAGCGCGTAATCTACAAAGGCAGAATAACCTTCATCGCCTAAGTCAAATTGTTCAGGGTCTGCAATGCTTTCGCTTTTCTGAACAAATTCAGTTGCGTACTTAAAGATGAGTTGGTTTCTGAACAACCCACCTAAGATGTTGCTCAAATCTTCACTTTCAACCTCCATATCTGGAGCAACTCCTCTGCCATCAAAAACGGTTCTACCGCCAATGGTTTTGAACGGTTTAATGAGTGAATCAGCTACCTCGTCAACCGTTCCGTTTTCGCGGGAAGAATAATCCAGTTTTTGAATACATCTTCCACTTGGAATGTAATACTTAGCTACCGTTAACTTCAGCTTAGTGTTGTAATTGATGTCTTTGGTTTGCTGCACAAGCCCTTTTCCATAGGTAGTACTTCCAACAACAACTGCGCGATCCAAATCTTGTAGCGCACCAGAGACAATTTCAGAAGCACTTGCAGAACCTCCATCAACTAAGACCACAAGTGGCATTTCAAGCGCTATAGGGTCATTTAGAGCAACATGGGTTTTGTTCCATTCATCTAACTTTCCTTTGGTACTTACAACTTCAGTTCCCTTAGGCACGAAAATGTTTACGATGTTTATTGCTTCGCGAAGCAAGCCTCCACCATTTCCACGGAGGTCTAAAACCAGCTGCTCCATTCCTTGATTTTCCCTAAGGTCTTCTAGTGATTTACGCACCTCACTGCTTGCTGTTTTTGTGAAACTACGAAGGTGAATGTAACCCGTTTTGTCATCTAGCATCCCGTAATAAGGAACATCTGGGATTTGAACATCCTGACGGATCACTTCAATGATCATTTCACCTTTTCCAGGGCGATCTATTGTGAGTTCAACTTTTGTCCCGGCTTGTCCTTTCAAAAGTGAACTGATGTCTGATACTTCCTTCTCCTCAATTGATTCGCCATCAATATTTTTAATCACATCCCCAGCAATCAGTCCAGCAGAGTGTGCCGCAAATCCTTCGTAAGGCTCAGCAATCGTTATCTGGTCATCTACTTTATTAATCATTGCTCCAATTCCCCCGTATTGGCCTGTGGTCATAAATTGATAATCTTCAATTTTTGATTCAGGATAATAAACAGTGTAGGGGTCAAGTGACTTCAGCATGGCATCAATACCTGTTTTCATGAGGGTGCCAGGCTGCGTTTCATCTACATAGTAAATGTTCAACTCCTTGTAAAGCGAGGTGAAGATTTCAAGGTTTTTTGAGATCTCAAAGTAATTTTCTGTTGCCACGAATGAAAATGCACCAAATGCCATCGGTAACAAAAGGAGCCAAGTTCTTTTACGAAGTTTCTTCATCATCTAATTGATCTTTTCTGAATGAGTGCGACAAAGGGAAGTTAGGGATATCTTCTATCAAACGCTTTGTGAGCGCACTTATTTTAACATCCATTTCATTTTGAGTTGGCTTGCTATTGCCCACATAGATGAACATCAATGCCATCTGTATTCCTTCCTCTTCCAAAGAATGATAGAGGGGGTGTTTCGTTCTTCGCCAAGTGTCCCGCATCAATCGCTTAATTCGATTGCGATCAACGGCACGTTTGAATTTGCGCTTACTCACAGTCACTCCCGTTTGTGCCGGAAAAGGGGTTGCGAGATCACATTTTAGACACGTGAGAATGACCGGATAGTCTTTGTAGGACTTTCCGCGTTCAAAGAGCATGCTCAAAACACTTCTGTGCTTGAGGCGCTCAGCCTTACAAAGAGTGGCGCGATTCATCAAAGAGCAGTCTGTATGAAAGACTTACCCTTTTCCATTGATGTAATTCTCGATTGCCATAGACATGGAAGGAGCTTTCGCATTGGGAGCGCTGATGTTAACAGTCAATCCTTTATCTTCTGTTGCCTTCACTGTTGTTGGACCAAAAGCAGCAATGCGTGTTCCGTTCTGTTCGAAATCAGGGAAGTTCTTGTACAGCGATTCAATCCCACTTGGAGAAAAGAATACGAGCATGTCATACTTCACATCAGATAAATCAGAAAGATCACTGCATACCGTTCGGTACATCATGGCCTTAGAATAATGGATCTTGTTCTCCTCCAAAAGTGTTGGAATCGACGGTTTTAACAAGTCAGAACAAGGCAACAAGAATTTTTCTTGTTTGTGTTTCTTGATCGAATCTAACAAGTCTGAAAAACGCAGCTGTCCGTGGAAAATTTTACGTTTTCTGTAAACCACATATTTCTGGAGATACAAAGCTGTAGACTCTGAAATACAGAAGTACTTCATTGAGTCTGGAACCGTTACACGCATCTCTTTGCACATTCTGAAGAAGTGATCAACAGCGTTTCGCGAAGTGAAAATCACTGCGCTGTGCTCCAAAATTGAAACGCGCTTTTGTCTAAACTCCTGCGCCTCGACCGCCTCCACGTGAATGAAAGAACGAAAATCGATGGTGAGAGAATACTTATCTGCCAAATCGTAATACGGAGACTTTTCCGTAATTGGTTTTGGCTGAGATATTAAAATAGTTTTTACTTTTTCGCTCATTAGATCACCTTACGTATTCTTATCTAGCTCTCAGCAGCTGATATTCATAGACATCCAAGCCTTAATTAACACCGCCAAAGGCAAAATTTCGAGGGTGCAAAGATACAATATTAAGTAGTTCAGTGATATGCGTTCCTGAATTGCTGCTATAATGCCTCTGGTAAGGCGAATCAAGTAACTTATAAGTAGAATAAACAGTCCAATCCATATCAAAAGTGAGGATGGATTGCCGTAAGTGAGCGCCATTACAATGCTTAAAAAGAGGAGAAGAAAAGCAGCTATTTGGGAAAGGATTACCGTGTTTCCAAAGTAAACCCGAAGTGCTATTTCTTTGGAGCTGAATGTGTCTATGGCAGCAATAACAAGCATCTTGACTAAAAATACTAAGGTGACAATTCCGAAAAGTGTCATGTAATTTCCAAATCCATCCCAACAAGGAGTCTGTGTTTTTTGCGCCAAAAATAAAAAGAGTGCGATACTCGCTGACATGATCGGAAAGCCGATTAGCCAATCAATCCGAATTCCGAACTCGCCCTCCGAAAAGACCTGCTTTGCAATCCTATAATGACTGAAATTCCACTTTCCAAGTTGAATGTACCCGGGAAATTGAACCCGATATATAGCCCAAAGTGCCATAGTGGAAATGAAAATCCAAATCATCCACGGCTCATACAAATAGATGAGTTCTCTGTTGTTTATGACTAGTCCTGCTTCTTCCACTGCAACAAAGGTCGAATATTCGGTAAGTTAATTAAGCTGATGTCCAAGAACACATGTGATTTTCCTCTCAATCACATCTCCGTCTGGATGAAAAGCTTCGAAGTAAATGATATAAATTCCAATTGGATTCTTTCGGTTGTCATCACTAATTCCATTCCAAGCATACGCGCCTGATATGCCCAAGAGGTCATTCTGTACAAGCTTTCTGACCTGTCTTCCCTCATCATCATAAATGGTCAAGGACCCAGCGTAGCCTTCGCGGCTCATGGTGTAACTGATCAAACAATTGTCTTCAAATCCATCATTGTCAGGCGAGAAAACGGCCGGAGAAGCAGAAACTTCAGCTGACGTCAGACTTTCTGAAAACTGACTGTTCAAATAGCCGGGTGTAGCATAACCTGAAACCGTTGAGGCACTGTGCCAATTGGTGCCGTCATCTGAACTTCGGTTCGGATTCAAACGCTCAAAAGAAACGCCGTCATCGTCATCTAAAAGAGGGTAATGCCAATCATCTGTATACGCTACGCGGTCTGAGATGTTAAACACACTATCAGTGAGCACAACTACTCCATCTGCATTGGAGTATGTAGGCAAGTTGTTTACTTCTAAAATGCGGTCTGACTGAGCCGCATCATAAAACGATGTAACACCCAATGCACTTTCAGTCAACACCAAGTATTCTCCTGGGAAAAGCACGAATTGCTCCTCGGATATGGACTCGAAATTGTCTGGAATTCCATTTTCTTCATTCCCAAGCTGCCACCCCTCTATACTTATGTTTTTTAACGATCGATTGTAAATTTCAATGAAGTCATCACTCCCGTCATACGGATTTGAAAGAATTTCATTGATGATCAAATCTCCCGGTTCAGCTTCTTCAGGAACAGCAAATTGAACCAAATTACTGCTGCCAGAGACATTCCCCCAGCAATCTGTAGCGCCATTCACTGAGCATAAATAGATGGTTCCTGTGCTGAAACCTCCGTCATAAGAGACAATCAAACTCCTTCGGTCTGGATTCACCAAGTTTACCCCCAATTGGGTATACCCTAACTCAAGCACTACATTTCCTTGTTGGATCAGGATTTCGGTTTCTAGCACATCTTCTGTGAGCTCATCCAATTGTTCGTCAAAAAACAATTCCAACGCATCAGGACCGGCAACCAACGCATAAAGCACCTGTGGCGCGAGGGCATCTGGGTCTGTGCTGAAAACAGAATTAACTGAACCTGCTGTAGCGCCTTGTGCTGCAATACTAGCGGTCCAGTTGTCTTGATCACTGCAAGGGTCTTCCATATTGATGAGCTCTAAACTGAAGCCTCCTTCCTGTTTTTCAAGGTCATTGTACCAAGAAAGTGCATAGCTCACTTCGTCTAAAACCTCATCATCTGCATTTAGCAAAAACAACGTTCTGCCTCCATTCGTTAATCCGGGAAAGCCTGTGATGCCCACCTTGTTCGGGTAAAGTAAAAAGTCAAGAAGATTGTTTTCGCTTGTGAGAATGAGGTATGCCCCTGCCTCTATGAGCACTTGCCCCAAGAATTCACCGTCATTCAGTTTCACATTCGTCAGCTCAATGATGTGATTTGAAGTGTTCAGTATTTCTACGTACTCTGAGTTGGGAGAAGGAAGTTCAGCGTCAGCATCTGCCATGATTTCTGTGATGCGCAAGTCGCCCACCTCTGGAGAAAAGCCTTGTATTAGGTCGAAATCAACCGTTCCAACAACCGCGTTTCCAGAACAATCTTCTATGCCCGAAAGGCTAATTGAATAAGTTACTCCGGGTTCAAAGGGCTGGTCAAAGAAGAGGAGCAAAGCCGAAGCGTTGTTGGCAAACGAAGCATTGGTAAAGCCTAAATCTGGCGTTATCGTAACACCTTCAGTTCCATCTAATCCTGCAGCCAGCGTTTCATTGAACGAAATCAATGCCGTTGTTTGAGAGACTATTTCACTTGAAACAAGCAGAGGGATCTCTGTGTCTGGAGCGGTGTCAAAGACGCTATTTTGACCCCCAGGTGTTCCTCCTTGGAACGAAGTTGAAGCAGTCCAATTGCCAATCCCTGAACAACCTGCTTCCGGATTGATGCGCTCCAATGTTAAGCCGCCATCACCAATGAAATCTGAACCGTACCAATCATCTGAATAGGCAACAATATCAATAACTTCGTCTGCTGCATTTAGCAAGGTTAAGCTATCTCCCGCGTTTGAAAGTGCTGTAAACGAAGCGATGCCAATTACATCACCATAGGAGGTGAATTGGTCCATTTCTTCTTCATCGCACAAGAGTACAAATGCGCCTGGTGATAGCACGAATTGGGGCAATACCTTGGATGTTGTAGAATTAATGAATTCCCACTCTCCAAGGTCAAAAGCAGCGTTCGTGGTGTTGTGAAGCTCTACAAATTCAAATTCAGGAAGCCCTAAAGCAGGCGAAGGATCAGGAAGTAATTCATTGAAGATTACATTGCCAGCCTCGGCAATTTGAAGGTCGAAATAGGTGAAATTCAAATCCTGAGAAGCAGAAGCATTACCCGCTAAATCTTGAACACCTGAAACGGAAATGGTCAGTTCAACCTCTGAAGTGAAAATGCTAGAAAACGTAAGGTGAATAAGGGTCGGGTCAGCATCTAAGGTGGCGTTGTTCGGATTGGAAATGCCAGCACTCACGCTGTAGTTTAGAATGTTTTCTGCACTCGTTTGATCTATGGGTTCGGTGAATTGAAGGTCCAGACTGCTCTGGTCAATCACAATCAAATTTTGAACTTCGGGTGCTTCTTCATCTACAAACTGATCGCCAAAATAGAGGTCATCAAACTGGAAGTTTGTAGCATTACTGACGGTGTATGTGCAGGTGAAGCCTACATAGCTTGAGGTAGTGTAGGTGTCATCAAACCCTGTTGCTTCCAGCTGGTAGGTGGTTCCGCCATCAGGATCTGTGAAAAGAGTCCAGTTACCAAGGTCATCACGCACTACGCGGATTCCTATTTCAAATGAACTAGCAACCAATCCGAGTGAGCCTACTAAAATTTCTGTAGGAGCATCACCAGTCAAATCATCTCTAAACAACCGAATGGCATCTTCACTTCCTGCTTCACCCAGTAGCAAAAAATACCCTTCAGCACCTGCCGAAGAAGCGCTAGTGAATGACAAGTTTTCTTGGTTACTAGAAAGGTAAATGCGCGTGAAATTGTTGGTAGAACCAGAAAAGCTATGCTTGGCCCAAAAGTTCCATTCTTTCGCGTTGAGGGTTTCTGGGGCGAAGCCCGTTGATAGCCAAGATTGAGCTGCTTCATCATCTTCAATTTGAAGTCGGTTTGAGGCATTCACAATGAAATTAGAGGCTGTTCCATTCCATACAGGATTGGAAGTGAAGTCTCCATCAGAAAAATCATCGGCCACTTGTGCATCAACCATCGTTTGATTGCAAACAAGTAACAGTAAGAGTAAATAGCGTATCATTCGAGCTTTTCGGGGCATGTCAAGAGGCTAAATATACTACTTTTGCTGCGCAAGAATGTGCAATCAACAATTTCTTAAAGATGAATCCAGACGGACTTCGAATAGCGGTGGTAGGAGCCACTGGAATGGTAGGGAAAACAGTGCTTAAAGTCTTAATGGAGCGAAATTTCCCAATCAAAGAATTGATTCCAACAGCCTCTGCCAAATCAGCAGGATCACAAATTGATTTTGCAGGCGAACAAATTACAGTAGTCTCTCTAGATGAAGCTCTGTTGCGCAAACCAGATCTAGCGCTATTTAGCGCAGGTTCAGATGTTAGCATCAAATGGGCTCCCCTTTTCGCGAAGCAAGGAACAACAGTCATTGACAATTCTTCTGCTTGGCGAATGAATCCCGAGATTAAATTGGTGGTCCCTGAAGTGAATGGAGACGTAATGATGAAGGAAGACCTCATTATTGCCAATCCAAACTGTTCAACCATCCAATTGGTAATGGCGCTCAAGCCGCTGCATGATAAGTTTCATGCTAAAAGGGTCATTGTATCAACGTACCAATCCATTTCAGGAACAGGAATGGCGGCCATGGAACAAATGGAAATGGAGCGCAATGGCCAAGAGGGGAAAATGGTTTACCCTTACCCAATTGACCGCAATTGCTTGCCTCATTGCGATATCTTCCTTGAAAATGAGTACACCAAAGAGGAAATGAAGCTCACCAATGAAACGTGTAAAATACTGAATGATGACAAGGTGCTTGTAAGCGCTACAGCAGTTCGTGTGCCTGTCTCTGGTGGACATAGTGAATCTGTAAACGTTGAGTTTGAACTGCCCTTCGAAGTGGGAGATGTGCGAAGAACACTCAATGATTTCCCCGGCATCAAAGTGCAAGACCAAACAGATACCAATACCTATCCAATGCCGCTTTATGCATCAGGAAAAGATGAGGTTTTTGTGGGGCGAATTCGAAGAGACTTCACACGTGAAAACGCACTGAACATGTGGGTTGTGGCAGATAACCTTCGGAAAGGAGCTGCTACAAATGCAGTTCAGATTGCTGAGTACTTGTACCAACAAAAACGTTGGTCTTAACGCACAGCATCTCCCGGATTTCCGCCTTTTTCAGGTGTCACAAATGAGAGGTTTCCTTGGGCGTCTTCAGCCATAAGAACCATCCCTTGACTTTCTACTCCTTTGATTTTACGCGGTTCTAAGTTGAGCAGCAGCGTTACCTTTTTGCCTACCACATCTTCTGGTGCATAATGCTCTGCAATACCAGAAACAACTGTGCGTTCGTCAACTCCAGTACGAACCTGGAGCTTCAACAACTTCTTTGTCTTAGGAATGCGCTCAGCAGCAATGATTTCACCAATGCGGAGGTCTAAGCCAGTGAACTGTTCAAAGTCGATGCTGGGCTTCACAGGCTCAACACTCTTCTCTATTGACTGCGCTTTTGCTTTTTTTAATTTCTCCAACTGCGCTTCCACAGTAGCATCTTCCACCTTCGCAAAAAGAATGGGTGTCTTCTCAATGTGTGTTCCTACTTTCAGTAAGTCTGTACTTGCTGCATTCCAATCTTCATGCGGCGTCCCTAATGCTGCAGCAATCTTTTTACTGGTAAAGGGTAAAAAGGGATTGAGAACAATAGGCAGGTTCGCCGTCACTTGAAGGCACAAATAAATGATGGTCTTTACACGCTCTGGATCGGTCTTTATTAACCTCCAAGGCTCCTCCTCAGTCATGTATTTATTGCCAGCGCGGGCCAAATTCATGGCTTCCAATTGTGCTTCGCGAAATTTGTATGAACGAAGCAGTTGAGCAACCTTTTCTGGTGTTTCTTCAATGGTTTTTAGCAAGGCTTTGTCAACCTCTGTAAACGCATTCGGTGAAGGAACTTGTCCGTCATAGTATTTGTGTGTCAACACCACTGCTCTGTTTACAAAGTTCCCAAGAATGTCTGCCAACTCATTGTTCACCCGGTCTTTGTAATCAACCCACGTAAACTCGCTGTCTTTTTGCTCAGGCATGAGGCTGCACAACACATAACGAAGCTCATCTTCTTTGCCTGGGAAATCTTCTAAATATTCATGAAGCCAAACCGCCCAATTTCTAGAAGTAGAGATTTTATCTCCTTCCAAATTCATGAAGGCATTGGCAGGCACATTGTATGGAAGAATATAGTCTCCATGTTCTTTCAAAAGAATAGGGAAAATCAAACAGTGGAAAACAATGTTGTCTTTTCCAATGAAGTGAATGAGCGCGGTATCATCAGATTGCCAGTAAGGTTTCCAGTCATTGCCGGTCTGATCAGCCCATCGCTTGGTGGCGGTAATGTATCCAATAGGAGCGTCTAACCAAACATAAAGCACCTTTCCGTCTGCGCCTTCAACAGGAACTTGAACACCCCAATCTAGGTCTCTTGTCATGGCGCGGGACTGCAATCCGCCGTCTATCCAAGATTTACATTGGCCAATTACATGCTTCTTCCAGTCTTTTACATTGTGCTGTTGCACGCCGTCTAAGACCCCTTTTTCAATGTAATCTTTCAACCATACTTCATGGTCGCCCATGGGAAGATACCACAAAGAGGTCTCGCGCAATGTTGGTTTGCTTCCGCTTAAAACAGAACGTGGATCAATGAGGTCATTCGGACTCAGGGCGCTTCCGCAGTTTTCGCATTGATCGCCATAAGCTTGGTCATGCGCACATTTCGGACACGTTCCAATGATGTAACGGTCAGCCAAGAACTGATTCGCTTCCGCATCAAAATATTGTTCTTCCGTTTTTACTTCGAAAGAGCCTTTCTCCAAAAGTTTTAAAAAGAATTCCTGAGCGTTTTTATGGTGTTCAGGAGATGAAGTGCGGTCATATACATCGAATGAGATGCCGAAATTCTCGAATGTAGATGACATCAAAGTATGGTAACGATCAACAATCTCCTGAGGTGTTACACCCTCTTTTTTCGCGCGAAGCGTAATGGCAGCACCGTGTTCGTCAGATCCGCAAATCCATACAACATCTTCTCCCGCAGCTCTCAAGTAACGTACATAAATGTCAGCAGGTAACATTGCGCCGGCTATGTGACCGATGTGCAAAGGCCCATTTGCATAAGGAAGGGCAGACGTGACCATGTAACGTTTTGGATCTTTCATTTGAATTTGTTTCGTTCCTGATTGCAAAATTATTTCTTTTCAGCAGATTTGTGCTATGAATTGTATTCCATCCGTATTATCTGTTGGAGATGTGGTCACTTTAGTGGCTCCTTCTCGCTTTACCACTGAAGATCAGGTGCAAGCTGTTACGCGTTTGATTGAGGCTGAAGGGTTTCGTGTTGAAGTGCCTGACGGACTTTTAAACCAAGAAGGACAGTTTGGGGGCAATGATGAACACCGGGCGAAACAGATCCAAATGGCCTGGGACAAACCAGGAAAAGGAGCTGTTCTTCCTATGCGGGGCGGATATGGAGCAGGGCGTTTGTTGCCTCTACTGAATTTCAAATCAGCTGCTTCTCCCAAATGGATGTGTGGCTTTAGTGACATCACGGCACTGCATGGCCTCCTCAATAACGCAGGAGTTGCAAGTTTCCATTCACCTGTGGGGTCAACACTCGTAAGCGCTACCAAGGCTTCCCAAGACCAATTTTTCGGCCAACTAAAAGGAGAAGAGCGTAAGTTGTTTTCGGCATCCAGCAAGATCAATGAAGGTGCCTGCGAAGGAGAACTAATGGGAGGAAACCTTTCTGTGCTCTGCAGTCTGATTGGAACACCGTACTTCCCAAATTTGAAAGGGAAAATTCTCTTTCTCGAAGATTTAGACGAAATGCTTTATCACTTAGACCGCATGTTGCTCAATTTTAAATTGGCAGGGATTTTTGATGCAGTTGCAGGTGTTTTGATTGGTCAGGTCTCAGACATGAGAGACAATACCAAGGAATTTGGGTTCAGCACTGATAATCCTTTTGGAAAGACGCCTTTCGAAATTTTTAAGCACTATTCTCAAGTATTGACGGTGCCAGTGTCAATGGGATTCGCTAGCGGACATGAAAAGGAGAATTTGACCCTCCCCTTCGGTCAGAACGTAAAAATGACGGTCACAGAATTTGAAACCAATCTTGCCTTCTAAGGAAGACATCCATTCAAGATTCATTGTTACCTTCGCACCAGATAAATTTGAGCCATGTACGGAAAGCTAAAAGAAGAACTTCAGAAAGAATTGAAGAATATTGAAGAAGCAGGATTGTTCAAGCATGAACGCATCATTACTTCGCCTCAAGATGCAGAGATTCGCGTTTCAACAGGAAAAACGGTCTTGAACTTTTGTTCCAATAATTACCTCGGATTGTCTTCACATCCGCAAGTGGTTGAGGCATCTAAAAGAGCAACTGATACGCATGGCTTCGGAATGTCATCTGTTCGTTTCATCTGCGGAACGCAAGACATTCACAAGACACTTGAAAAGAAAATTGCTGATTTCCTCCACACAGAAGATACCATTCTTTATGCCGCAGCATTTGATGCGAATGGAGGTGTGTTTGAGCCACTTTTAGGCAAAGAGGACGCCATTATTTCTGATGCATTGAACCACGCAAGTATCATTGACGGTGTGCGTTTGTGCAAGGCGGCGCGCTTCCGGTACAAGAATAACGACATGGCAGATCTTGAGGAGCAATTGAAAGCTGCTTCTGATGCGCGGTTCAAAATCATTGTTACAGATGGAGTATTCTCAATGGATGGCTATGTAGCGCAACTGGACAAGATTTGTGATTTAGCTGATCAGTATGACGCCTTGGTAATGGTAGATGAATGCCACGCAACGGGCTTCATAGGGAAAACAGGAAAAGGTTCAGTTGAGCTTCGCAATGTGCTTGGAAGAGTAGATATCATTACAGGAACGCTCGGGAAAGCACTTGGTGGAGCTATGGGCGGTTTTACTACAGGGCGAAAAGAAATTATTGAAATGTTGCGTCAGCGTTCTCGTCCGTACTTGTTCTCTAACTCATTGGCCCCCTCAATTGTAGGTGCTTCTATTGCCGTATTTGATTTGTTAGACGGTTCAACAGAATTGAGAGATCAGCTTGAGGCGAACACCAATTACTTCAAAGACGAATTGCGTCGCATAGGACTCGATTTCAAAGACGGCGAATCAGCCATTGTTCCGGTGATGTTGTATGATGCTAAGTTGTCTCAAGTGATGGCGAATAAGCTTCTGGACGAAGGGATTTATGTGATTGGTTTTTTCTATCCAGTTGTGCCGAAAGACCAAGCACGTATTCGAGTTCAGCTCAGCGCAGCGCATACGAAAGAACACTTAGACAAAGCCATCAATGCTTTTGAAAAAGTAGGGAAAGAGCTTGGGGTGATCAAATAAGACATGCAAGTAGATTTACTGATTGTAGGACAAGGTCTTGGAGGCTCAATTTTAGCCTGTGAGGCCATTCATCGTGGACTTTCTGTTGCCGTAATAGACAATGGGTGGAAATCTGCTGCATCTACCATTGCGGCAGGAATGTGGAATCCGATTAGTTTTCGAAAGGTCATTCCAGTCTGGAGAGATGAAGCTTGCATGCAGGCCTTGAACGAAGCATATCCAAGGTATGAGAAGTGGCTGGGGGCGAAGTTTTTCTTTCCGATGCCCATCGCTAGAGTTTTTCCGAATGAAGAATACGCGCGTCTCTGGAAAAAGAAAATGGACGAAGGCGAGAAGTGGATTTCCCTCCCTGATGAAGCCTTCGAAGATCCAATTATTGCTCCTTTTGGACATGGTATGGTCAATGAAGCTGGCTATGTTGATATGCCCGTTTTGCTTTCAGCTGTGCGCAAAGAGCTAGAAGGGCAAAAGGTGCTGCTGGAAGAGGAATACGATGAAGAACTCCTCTTATTAAAAGAAGGAAAATACCACTACAAAGACGTGCAAGCAAAGCGCGTAGTGTTAGCAACAGGACTTGCAGCAAACGAGCTGAAGGTCATGTCTGAATTGCCGTTAAACAGCAACAAAGGAGAGGTGCTAGAAGTGGTTATTGAAGATTACAGAGAAGACTTGGTGCTCAACAATGGAAAGTGGCTTCAGCCAAGAGGAAATGGAGTCTACAAGCTAGGGGCAACTTATGACTGGCAAGATACAACGCTTGATTTGCTTCCTGAGTCCAAAGAGATGCTCTTAAAGCGGGTGCGAAAAATGCTCAGTATTCCGATGGAGGTTACAAGCCACATTGCTGGGCAGCGTCCAACAGTGAGAGATAGACGGCCATTACTAGGTAAGTTAGATGACCATGAACTTTACGCTTTCAATGGTTTAGGCACAAGGGGAGTCCTGATTGCGCCCTTGCTCGCCAAAGAATTATTTAGCTACATGGAAGGTAATTCAGACCTCCACCGCGAAGCAAACCTTCAAAGATTTCGTTAAATGTATCTAAACTTTCAAAAATTACTGAAAGTTTAGACTTATTTCTTACCTTTGTTTCATGGAGTTAAGGGAAGCAAAAGAGAAATTCATTAGTCGCTGGGGGTCACTTGGCCCAAATTGGGGCATTAGCAGAACAATGGCACAGGTGCACGCTTTGTTGCTGGTAAGTGATGATCCCCTGAGTGCTGAAGAAGTGATGGAATGGCTTAACATTAGCAGAGGGAATGCCAACATGAGCTTACGCGCTCTAATTGACTGGGAATTGGTAGAGAAGCTGCACAAACTTGGACAGCGAAAGGAGTTTTTCAGCGCTGAAAAAGACATGTGGAAAGTTGCAACGCGTATCGCGCGCGGCAGACGAAAAAGGGAATTGATGCCCGTTCTTTCAATTCTAGAGCAAGTGAAGGAGATAGAGACCACTGATTCTAACAAAAAGGAAGCAGAGAGTTTCATCAATAAAATGGATGACATTGAGAACTTCACAAAGCGAGTTGATCGCATGTTCGAACGCCTAGATCACGCAGACGAAAGGTGGTTTTCTTCGATCATTTCGAAAGTCATAAAACGCTAAAAAAAGAGTTATGAAAAGTACAGGATTTGGCTTTGTGGCTTGGATAAGTGCCGCATTAACGGTGGTCACGATTGTGGCGGTTTTTGGAGACCCATTGGCTGGATTTATGCTTATGTTTTTGTTGGGTGCATTTCATGTTGTTACAGCAATTGTGATCTTATTCTTGAACAAACGGTTAGAGCAAACGTTTCGGAGGTTGTTTTTTGCTTACTGCATTGGGGTAGTGACGTATTTTTTAATTGGTTTAGTCGTTATTTTAGTTGACGGTGACCCTGGAAATGCAGGCGCCATGGCTTCAGCAACCTTTGCATTGCTGCTAGGTGTTTCTTTTAGCACACTCAAATTCGCTATCTACACTAAGAACAGAGTAGTGAAGCATCGAATAATGGATAAAAGTATTTTAGACGCTTAATCCCTTTTTTTGTCACGAAAGTTCAAAAAATTCTGAAAGAATGAAAAGTACGAAAAGAAAGAAACTGGTCATAGCAGGAGGAAGTGGTTTTCTAGGAAGGGCATTGATTTCACAAATTGCAGCCGCCTTTGAAGAAGCTATTGTTCTTACACGAAAGTTCCATCCAGACCATGATAACGTGCGTTATGTGCGCTGGGATGGCCAGCATGCTGGTCCTTGGATGTGTGAATTAGAACAAGTTGACTTATTAATAAATCTTTGCGGAAAATCAGTGAACTGCAGGTACCACCAGCAGAATAAGGAAGAAATTCTGCAATCTAGAGTGAGGTCTACCTTGGCGTTAGGGGCCGCAGTCATTTCAGCAAATAATCCGCCAAAATGTTGGATGAATGCTTCGAGCGCAACCATATATACTGACGAAAATAAAATAGCCCACACTGAAAGTAGGGGAAAATTAGGAGACAGTTTTAGTGAGGGAGTTTGTAAAACGTGGGAGGAAACGTTCAATGAAATTCCTGTTCCAACTACCCGTAAAGTGATTCTGAGAATGGGCTTGGTGCTGGGGCTAGAAGGGGGAGTACTTCCTGAAATGATGAATTTGGTCAATGTGGGCCTCGGTGGCACAGCCGGAAAAGGGAATCAACGCGTCTCATGGATTCATGAGGCAGACTTGGCGGAGCTCATTCTTGATGCCTATGAAAAGGAATGGCGAGGGGTTATTAATTGCACAGCCCCAACGCATCCTACCAACAAAGAATTCATGTCAATACTTCGAGAAACAATGAAGCAGAAGTTGAATGTGCCCGTTTCGAACTGGATGCTCGAAACAGGAGCTTGGATGAAAGGAACTGAAACTGAACTCATCACAAAAAGTCGATTTGTTTATCCAGAGCGCGCATTAAAGAAAGGATTTCAATTCAAGTTTCCAATACTCAATTCAGCACTCACAAATCTGATAGATCATGAAAAAAGTATGTTATAATTGGATCTGGCACCTGAAGTTTATACTAGCGAAAAGACAAGGTCACTTCCTTCCGAACATCGAAAAGCAATTCAAGTAGTGTTATTTTAAGCACGAAATCAGCTTGATTTAGTAACTTTGTCGAACAAGATAGGAACTGGATTTGTTAAATTATAATCCATTAAAAAATGAACACCATGTTAGCAAAGAAAATAGAAAAAGCACTCAACGAACAAATCAGAATTGAAGCAGAATCTTCTCAATTCTATCTAGCCATGGCCTCATGGGCAGAGACTGAAGGGTTGAATGGTGTTTCGCAGTTCCTTTATCAGCACTCTGATGAAGAGCGCATGCACATGTTGAAGCTGGTGAAGTTTGTGAATGAGCGAGGAGGAAAAGCAATTATTCCTGCATTAATTCAACCACCGAAAACGTTTGACTCTATCCAACATGTTTTCAAAAACCTTCTCAATCATGAAACAATGGTTACTTCAGAAATTAATAAAGTGGTAGACGTTTGCCTCTCTGAAAAAGACTACACCACTCACAACTTCATGCAGTGGTATGTTTCTGAACAAATCGAGGAGGAAGCTTTAGCGCGCTCAATACAAGATAAATTGAAGCTAATTGGGAATGACAAAGGCGGTATGTATTTGTTTGATCGTGAATTAGAACACCTTCAAGGAAAGGCAGAAGCCTAGGTCTATCCACATGTAGCCGTTCAAAAGACACTTAAAGCCCTGGCAAATCACTGCTAGGGCTTTTTATATTTGCTATATCCCTTGATTCAAGCATATGAAACTATTTTGGTTAGGAATGGCAGCATTGATGTCGGTTTGGCTACAGCATCCTGATCAAAAAGATCCTGATCTTGATGAGACAGACACAGTTGCTATTGCCAAGGCTAATTTCTTATTTCAATTTGCTTTGGGAAATGAATGGCCAAACCAAACGAAAGAAGGTTTCTTTCGCATCGCAGTGGTAGGCAGCCCTAATGTCTACCAAGATTTGGTAGCTAGGTACGCCTCAAAACCAATTGGGAACCAACCCATAGAAGTTGTGCTACTACCAGATGCCAAAATTAAAGAATACTACCACATGATCTATGTAGGAAAGAGTCAAGACGCGCTCTTGCGATCTGTCATAGAGCAAGTTGCTGGTCAGCCAACAATGGTTGTTACCAATGCCAGCCTCGTATCACAGCAAGGAGTTATAATTAGTTTTATTATCAAAGACAGCATGACACGCTACGTGATCAATGCTGAAGAAGCTGAAAAAAGAAAAATACTAATCGGTTCAAAAATTCTCTCATGGGCTATATCCAACTGACATTTCGATGCCTGCTGAGTGCAATCCTACTCTTCATTTCTTGTCTGAGCTTCGCGCAAGTAACCCACCCTATCACTGACAGAGCAATTGTGCTCTATCAAGAAGGAGATCTCATGGCAGCCCGTGATGCCGTTCTAGAAGCTGTGCAGTCTGCTGAGGAAAAAGAAACCGCTTATGCATGGTTTGTGAAAGGATTTATCTTTAAGGAAATCTATAAGCAAATTGAAAAAGCCAATCCGTATTCTGAGAATCGTGAATTAGCAGTAGAAGCAATTGAGCGCTCTCTGGAGCTTGATGCCTTAGAAGAACACAAGGGAAATAACCTGAAAGCACTCTCCTATATCGCTACAACTTATTACAATGATGCCGTCAAGTTGACAAAGTCTTTGAGCTATCACAATATTGATGAACCCATAGTCTTCTTTGAGAAATACAAGGCTTTGGATGCCGTGGTAAATCCGGGTAAATCATACATTCAGCAAGACGTTGAAATGTACATGAACCTCGGGAAAGGGTGTCGATTGATCTATGAGAAAGACATGGAGCAAAATGTGGCCTATTTTGACCGTGTAGTTGAATTTTATAAAAGAGCACTTGAGCTCAATCCTGAAGAATACAGTGCGAATCATAACCTCGCCATTAATCTCTATAATAGAGGTGTTTTCAAGATTAGAAAAATCAATCATAACACGGAGATATTTGAACTCATTGCCATTCAAGAAGAATGCGTAACTTACTTTAAACGCTCTCTTCCATGGATGCTTAAAGCGAATGAACTGAATGAGAATCGTGAGGAAACTGTGAAAGGACTTCTGGCGATTTACCGAAGCTTAAGCAACGAAGAACAGGCTATGTTTTACGAAGATCAATTGGAGTCAATACTTAAAAACAGAGGGGAATAACAAGATGCGGTGGAGATTCACAATACCATGGAAGATTGGTATAGGGTTCGGTGTCTTCATGGTCGTTGTAGCCACACTTTTCCTACTCACTAGGAATGTGCTGCACGAAAGTAGAAAAATCAATGTCGAAATCAATGAGGTGTTTACCCCTGCTATTGAAAGGCTCGAAGACCTTGCTAGAGAGGTTAATGACTCTAAAATGTTCATACATAACTGGGTTAGGGTTCAGTCTAGAGAAGATATCCTAGAGAAAGTAATGTTGGGTGAGTTAGTCCAACAGCGCATTCCAACTCAATTAGTTGAGCTTGACGCATTTGCTCAGAACTGGCCCAAAGAAAGCAGCCTGCAATTAGACAGCCTGCATTTTGCAATTAAAAGACTCTTTATTGTCTACCAGGAAATTGGACGAATGTTACCTAATTTTCAGAGCTATGCTGACCTTCAACGCAGAATGGATGCTGAATTCCTCATTCTGGATGGCGAAGTGGTAGACCAAAGTCACAAGGAAATTGAGCACCACATTGATGTCTTGCTAACTGCCCAAAGAAAAGGGTTAATTGACTCAACCAAGTCAATGGATAAGCTTGGTGCCCAGCTCACTTGGTATGCGGGAAACCTCTCTGTCTTTGTTCTCATTGGGGGGCTCGTCATTGCCTTTACTGTGTCACGTTCTATCGTAAAACCCGTAAGCGAGTTGAAGCGAACCTTGCTTTATCTGGGTAAAGGAATCTACCCTCGAAATACGGTTAGCGTTACTTCTGATGAAATAGGCGACATGGCTTTTGCGGTGAATAGATTGGTAGACGGCCTCAAGAAAACAAGAGAATTCTCATCTCAAGTGGGTGCTGGGAACTTCGATGCCCAATACACACCGCTCTCTGAAGATGATGAACTCGGATACGCACTGCTGAAAATGCGTGACGATCTTGCTGCAAATGAACGTTTACTAGAACGAAAGGTAGAAGAACGTACCAATGAGGTGGTGCGCCAAAAAGAAGAAATTGAACGCCAAAAAGAACGCGTAACAGAGCTTTATAAAGACCTCACTGATAGCATCAATTACGCAAAACGAATTCAGCAAACCATTTTACCTACGAAGGAATACATTCTGGATATGTTTCCGAAATCATTCGTTCTGTACAAGCCTAGAGACATCGTTTCTGGTGACTTTTACTGGTTTAAGACGTCCGGGAGAAAGAAGCTGTTTGCTGCTGTAGATTGCACGGGACATGGCGTTCCGGGAGCGTTCATGAGCCTTGTGGGGCACAATGTGCTTAACCAAGTAACAAAGGTGTTTACCAAGCCCGCTCAAATTTTAAATAACCTCAATAGGCTGGCGTCTGAAGCCCTGCACACTGAAAGCGAAGGCGAAACCCAACTCTCAGACGGGATGGACTTAGCTTTCCTCTCAATAGATGACTCTTCAATGGAATTAGAGTTCGCAGGAGCTTTTAATCCAGCTTACATCATTCGGCAGGGTGAACTGATCGTTCTCGAACCTGATCGGTTCTCAATCGGGTCTTTCGAATACGGAGAGAAGGAATACAAAAATCAAGTGCTGAAATTAGAGAGAGATGACATGATTTACATTTTCTCAGACGGATATGTAGACCAGTTCGGTGGGCCGAAAGGCAAAAAATTCATGAAGAAAAAACTCAGAGAATTACTCCTTCAAATTGCACATTTAGAAGTTGAAATTCAACACCAAAAGCTCAACGAAGCGCTCATCACTTGGAAGCGTTCGTTAGATCAAGTAGATGATATTCTAATGATTGGTGTGCGCGTCTAGTAAGTGGTGAAGACTGAGCCTGTCAACTTGTAATTGTCTACCGGATTTAAACACATCACTGGGATTTGAGATTCATTTGTGATCATGTTTTGCTCATAACCCCCACCAATTATATTCATCAATCCTGATTCGTAGAAATTCATGATTGTGATGAGGTCGGCATCAATTTTAGCTGCATGTGCTAAAACTGCTTTTACAAACATACCTGACTTCTGCTCAGAGATGGTTACATTAAATTCAATTTCACGCTCTGAAAGAAATTTCTTGGCAAAGTTGATGTTGCGCTCCAATTGATTTTTGAGGAATTCATCTGTTTCTCCTGGAGATATTAAATGTACACGGCTGTCAAAATACATCGCCATATCAGCTACAAGGGCCAATTTCTGCTTGGTCTCTTTATGTAAGTCTAGCGGAACTACAATGTCGTCATATCCGTGGGCGCCAATTGCCCGCTCTTGAACAATGATAAAAGGAATGGTAGAATGAGTGACAATTCTTAATGCTCTACTTCCTGTCAAAAATTGCATCCCACGCAAACCATGGGTTCCCATAATAATCAGACTCGCCTCAATCTCTGTTGCTACTTCATCTATGTCTTCAAAAATGCTTCCAATGCGAACAATCGTTTTGACTTGAATGTCGAACTCTTTGTTCATCCGCGAAGCAAGCGTCTCTAATTTTAAGCGTGTTTCAGAGATGAACTTCTTGTTCTCAATAACGTGAAGTACGTGAATGTCTGCGTCAATTGCCTTAGCAACAACAACAGCATGATCCATAGCGGTGTCTCCAACTTTTGTGAAATCAGTGGGGACGAGGATTCTATTTTTACTCATTTTGCAGGGAGGTGTCTTGTTCCAGAGCCGCAAATTAGCGATTCCGTTTCAATCTTCATTGTCTTGTAGGAATTTTCCTAGGAGCAATACTTGCCAACGTCCTACATAGATCGGGGGCAACTAGTGTAATTTTGGCCTGTCTGGGAGGTTGAAACCCTTTTGGCTCGATCATCCATCCTTTTTCATCTTATACTTTTAGCAAAAAGATGATCTGCACGGACCTGCCACCGGCCTAGCCGGTGGCTTTTTTATTACGCTATTTTTTCTGGCGCTTCTTCAATAACACTTCCTAAGTTTGCAGTGAAATGAAAACGATCACGCAGCTGCGCAAATACCTGTTCGGGCTTCCAAAGAAGCACGCCCTCATTCTTTTGAGCATTGCGGTGGGAATTGCTTCGGGTCTAGTTGCGGTTGTGCTCAAGAATGCCGTATACGGAATCCAGTACCTCTTAACAGGGAATTTTACAATCGGGGACATCAACTGGGGTTATGCAGTTTATCCTGCAGTGGGAATGGGCATCACTTATTTGATCGTTCAAAAAGTACTCAAAGGAAACCACCCCGGCCCGGGGATACCTTCAACGCTTTATGCCATTTCTAGGCGAAGAGGCCAGTTGAAGCGCAAGCAAATGTTTGCCTCTGTTATCACAAGTGTTTTCACCGTTGGTTTTGGAGGTAGCGCAGGATTAGAGGCCCCAGCTGTTCAGTCAACGGCAAGCATCGGCTCAAACTTGGCTTCTGCGTTTAAAATGAATTATAAAACGCGCACCCTGCTCATAGGTTGCGCAGCGGCAGGGTCGCTTGCCGCTATATTTAAAGCCCCCGTAGCTGCAATTATTTTCGCAGTAGAAGTGATCATGATTGATTTAACTACTGCTAGTCTCGTGCCGTTGCTAATGGCTTCGCTGTCTGCATTGTTGACGACCTATCTTTTTTTAGATGGTGATCAACTCCTGAGCCTTGATGATGCGCCTCCCTTTGAGTTTAAACACCTCGGGTTGTATGTCTTGTTGGGCGTCGGGTGTGGTGTGTTCTCTGTGTACTTTAACAAGATTTACCTCTATATAACGAATAAGTTACAAGCGTTTAAAAAACCCGTTTTTAGGTTACTTTTCGGTGGTTTGGCTCTTGGTCTTTTAATGATTCTTTTTCCAGCACTCTATGGCGAAGGTTATGATGTGATCAACGCATTTTTACGTGATGACGTCAAAGAATCTACCTTAAATTCTATCTTCTACAAGGTGTCCACAGACTCGTGGGTCATATTGGCCTATCTCTTTGCCCTAATTATTTTAAAAGCAATCGCTACGGGAGTGACCCTTGGAGCAGGGGGGGTTGGAGGGATTTTTGCGCCAACACTTTTTATGGGGAGCACATTCGGCTATTTATTTGGGAAGCTCGCTCAACGTACTTTATGGTTTGATAACCTACCAGTAGGAAGCTTTGCATTGGTAGGAATGGCTGGCTTGATGGCTGGGGTGCTTCATGCTCCATTAACATCAATCTTCCTTATTGCAGAAATTAGTGGTGGTTATGAACTCTTTGTTCCGCTCATGATCTCAGCGGGAATCGCCTATTACACAAGTAAAGCATTCAACAAACATAACATCTACACCAAAGAGCTCGCTGAAAGAGGTGAGCTCATTACCCATAACAAGGACCAAGCAGTATTAACATTGATGTCATTAAAGAATGAGATCGAAGACAATTTCAAAACCGTCTCTCCTGAATGGACGTTGCGTGAATTGGTTAAAGCTGTGAGCAGTAGCAAACGAAATCTGTTCCCCGTTCTAGATGACCAAAAGCGCTTACTTGGGATCGTTTCGCTTGATGACATTCGTCCCATCATGTTCGATGTTGAGTTGTATGATGAAATGAAGGTTGATCAGCTGATGACAGTAGCTCCTGAAACTATTTTTCTTTCAGACCGAATGGACATGGTGGTAAGTAAGTTTGATAAATCAGCAGCTTGGAATTTACCTGTGGTAAATGGAGCGGGCGTTTACATCGGTTTCGTTTCGAAATCAAGGCTTTTTACGGTCTACCGAAAGATATTGATGGATGTAAGTAATGCATAAAAAAAGCCTGATACATTTCTGTATCAGGCTCGCAATTCAATGAGCTAATTCATTTACTCCATGCATCCTTGGTCTATGATAGAAACGGCATCATTGTTCGGGAAACAGTTCCCTGAGGGAACCGCCCCGGGCGCATAGCGCATCAAGTTGGCATCATACAATCCATACTCAATAAAGTTTGTCAAATCGTTTACATCTTGTTCAGACAAGCCAAGTGGTTGGAATGAATCTGCAAGTTGCGTTTCAGGTACGTTACCACTTTCTGGAACAGCATTGTTCTTGTATTCAATGACCTCATGAACTGAAGTGAACGTGCCGCCATGTCCATAAAATGGAGAGTCTTTTAAATTGTACAATTGCGGTGTCTTAAACTTATAATCATCTTCTGGGTTTTGCGTGAAACCACCTCTGCCCAAATCATTGTCATTTCCATTCACAATTCCAGCTCCATTCAAATCACCCATCCCAATGGCATGAAATGACATGCTGTTTAAGGCAGGACCGTTGTGACAAGAACCACAATTCGCTTTACCGAAGAACGCAATGGCTCCTCGTTTTTCGCTGTCTGACATGGCTGAAGTATTACCTCTAAGCCAATCTTGCCATGGAGCTTGGTTCGATAGCAATGTGCGCTCATAAGCGGCAATTGCCATGCCTGCCGTTCTTGCCGTGTACCTTGTACTTTGCGGCCAATCAGGAAAGGCGATGTCGAACAAATCTTCATACATACCAAATTCTTGACACACCTGCTCATCAACTACCATCCGGTGAACAGTTAAGCCAGCAATCGCCTGTGTTTCTAACCCCTCATGTCCAAAGTTGTTGTTGAAAATAGGCGTTCCCGGTGACCATTGTGCTTCGGTGCCTAAGTTCATGGCTACACCTCCAAACTGTCCGTTCCAAAGGGTGACTTTTTGATACGCACCGTTCATGGCTGTTGGCGTCCGAATTGGCTGAACATCTAAACTGTCTGCGGGGTAGCCTGGGTGAGCAGCGCGGCCTTCGCCTGCCATTCCAAATCCAATTCCTCCCTCGCCAATTCCTTGACGCATGTTTGCTTGAAATCCGCCCTGAGCATGATGACAACTTGCACAACTATAGGTTTGCATGCCATAGTCATCCATCCGAGGGTTTAAGCCAATACCCGTTTCATGAAAGAGTAATTTTCCCAATTGAACTTTGGTACTGTTCAAGGGATTTAATGGGTCTTGAGGAATTAAATTGTACTGATAACTTTCGGGTAGCACAAAGTACTGAAGTCCTTCGCCATTTGAGCTCTCTTCGAGGGCTGCCCTGAGCTCAGCATTCAGATCTCGTGCATCTGTCTGCTGTTCATTTCCATGGTTTTTCTTACATCCGGTAATGGCCAATGAGACCATAGCACCAGCAAAGAGAAACTTTGCTGAAGTTAAATTCATCGAGTTAATAATTACGTAAGCTGTTGTTAGTTGCAGACAAATATACTGTTTAATCGAAGAAATTAATATGTTCGTCGAAGCTAGTTGTCTATTAGGTATGTACGAGAAATAGCGTAAAATGTTTCAGGTGCCTCGGCATGAAGCCAATGACCGACCTCTGGAATTGTGGCCAATTGATAATTTGGGAAGTAATGATTTAAGGCCACTTCATCTTCATCAAGAATATAATCTGACTTACCTCCTCTAATGAAAAGCGTATCAGTGAGTGAGATTTGTTGATCTGTTTCCTCTACAATTTGCCCAATGGTTTCGTTTAGAACGGGCACGTTAAATCTCCATGCAAGTTGTCCTTTCTCTTTCCAATACAGGTTCTTCAAAAGGAATTGTTTTACTCCGGCGTCTTCAATGGACAGTGAAAGGTGTTTGGCTACATTTCCCCTTGTCCCTAGGGCATCCAGGTCTGCTGTGCTAAGTGCATGAAGAATTGCTTGGTGGTGAACAGGATAGCTCTTCGGGGCCATGTCAGCAATAATCATCTTGTCAATAAGGTACCCATTTTCTGAGGCGAACTTCATTGCGGTTTTGCCGCCCATGGAATGGCCAAGAAGATGAAAATCAGTCAATCCCTCTGACTCAACAAGTTCTTCTAAATCATGCGCCATGAGCTCATAACTATGGTCTGAGGTGTGAGGTGAATGTCCGTGGTTGCGTTGGTCTATTAGATACACTTGAAAATCTTCGGCATAGAGTCTTGCCAACGTTTGCCAGTTGTCTCCTGATCCAAATAATCCGTGAAGAATGAGCAGGGGTTGTCCTTCGCCCATTGTTTTAAAAAAGAGTTTCATACTTCCAATGCCTTCAAATAGAGCTGTACGGTGTTTTCTAATCCATAATAGAGTGCATCGCTAATCAATGCGTGTCCAATGGAAACTTCTTTCAGCCCCGGAACGTTCGCAGCAAAATACCCGAGGTTGTGTAAGTTTAAATCGTGTCCGGCATTCAGTCCTAACCCCTCTTCAAGCGCTATTTCTCCCGCTCTTACGAAAGCTTCAATAGCTTCTTCTTTGTTTGTGGGAAAAAGATCAGCAAAGGGTTCTGTATAGAGTTCAACACGGTCTGTTCCTGTTTCAGCTGCTGCGCGAAGGTGTGCTTCATTCGTACCAATAAAAATACTTGTTCTAATGCCTTGCTTTTTCAAGCGCTGAATAATTTCAGTTAGCTCTGCTTTTCGGTTTACGGTATCCCAACCAGCGTTGCTCGTTAATGCTCCAGGAGGGTCAGGAACAAGCGTCACTTGATGCGGACGGACTTCTTCAACCAATTTTAGAAAAGATTCATTTGGGTAGCCTTCCACGTTGAATTCTGTGGTAACAAGCGGCTTGAGTGCGTGAACATCTGCATACCTAATGTGGCGTTCGTCTGGACGAGGATGCACTGTAATTCCCTGAGCACCAAAGGCCTCACAGTTTACGGCCGCTTCAGTTACACTGGGAGTATTTCCGCCTCTAGCGTTGCGCAGCGTGGCTATTTTATTGATGTTGACGCTTAGTCGAACCGAATTTTTTTCCATGTGTTAAACAACTTATGCAAAAATTTGACGTCTAGTGAACAAGCGCCTCGTTTTGCCGTTAACTTCGAGGTGACAAAGTTAACTTGTTCGCACTTCAAGACCTATTGATTTGATAGTAGACAAAATAATATCTCACGACTTACCCACGCTCGTTTTGAATGACAGAGTAGAAGTAGCCTTGCAGTACATGGATGATTGGAAGGTGAGCCACTTACCCGTTCTAGACGGACCTCTTTTGGTTGGTTTGGTTGACGAAAACACCCTGTTGGGATTCGAAGGACAGAACATGCGCATGCATGAAGTGCCTTTGACAGAGCACCGTGTTGAGCCAAATGACCACATTTTCGATGTCATTAAAACCATTGCTGATTTTAGTTTGAGTACGCTGCCAGTAGCGAAGACTGAGGGGACCTATTTAGGTGAGATTAGCCTGTCTTCTGTGGTTAGCTATATGGCAGAAATGGGGGCGGTTAGGCAAGATGGGTCTGTGATTGTTTTGGAAATGAATACGGTAGATTATTCAATGGCTGAGATTGCCCGATTGATTGAAGAGAATGATGCGAAAATCTTAAGCGCTTCTGTCACCAATTTCGAAGGCAGTAGAACTGCTGAGGTCTCTATCAAAATCAATAGAACGGCCATTCGTGGGATTGTTCAAACGCTTGAGCGCTTCGATTATAAAATTAAAGCGTTTTACGATGCCCCAAATTACGAGGAAGACACGCGCAAGCGATACAATGAATTAATGCGTTACTTAGATTTCTAACCCCAGTGTTTATTACCTTTGTGTTCCTATGAATATCGCCATTTACGGAAAACAGTTTTCACCCGATTTCGACTCGGCGATCAAAGCTTTGCTTGAAATGCTCCTTGTTCGCCAGCACAACGTGACCATTTTTGATCCTTTTACAGATTTTCTTCGCGGCCGAAACCTGCTGTTCGACCCAAGTCAGTTTACCTCTTTTCAAACCTATAAGGGCGTTCAAGACTGCGACGTGTGCATCTCAATTGGTGGAGATGGGACGTTGCTAGCTACAGCAGGACTCATTCGCGATTCAAACGTACCTGTTTTAGGGATCAACACAGGTAGACTTGGGTTTTTGTCAAATGTGAGCACTGAAGACATCGAAGAAGCAATCATCTCACTTGAAAAAGGGGATTTCAAGATTGATGAACGGGCGCTCATCAAAGTAGAAGTTGCAGGCGTAGATATTGGAGATTTTCCCTTCGCATTGAATGAAGTGACCATCCATAAAAAAGACCGGTCAAGCATGGTGAAGGTTCATGCTTACATGGAAGATTTGTTCATTAATACATATTGGGCAGACGGCCTCATTGTAGCAACGCCAACAGGTTCTACCGCCTATTCATTGAGTTGTGGGGGGCCAATCGTTATGCCGGGGTCTGAAAACTTGATTTTAACACCCATTGCTCCGCATAACTTGAATGTTCGTCCGCTGGTAGTTCCATGCACACGTACCATTCGTCTTTTTGCAGATGGAAGGGGAGAAGATTATCTGTTGACACTGGACTCTCGTTCGTATACAATAAGTGCGAAAGAGCAAGTAAAACTTTCTTCGGCACCCTTTAAATTGAAACTTTTGAACCTTCCGTCACAACATTTTTTCCAAACCATACGTAATAAGATGCTTTGGGGGATTGATAAGAGAAACTAAGTGTTTCCTTATTTTTGCAACACATTGCTAAATAACACGTTAAAATCGTGATGAGTAGAAGTATTCAATACATCGTTTGTTTTCTTTTCTTGATGGTGATTTCGATCGCTGCCAAGAGTCAGCCTCGCATGGACGAAAGTAGAGAATTCGGGCTTGTTTTCGGCACCGCCTATTACATTGGCGATTTGAATCAAAGCCACTTTGGAGGAAACTTGAAAATGGGTGCAGGTGCCATGTTCCGAGAGAATTTCAACAAACGTTGGTCGCTCAAAGCCCAGTTCTTTTACGGACAAGTAGGCGCAACGGATGCCGTTTCAGATGACCCTTGGGAGGTGAACAGAAACCTGAGTTTCAGAAATGAAATTATGGAAGGAGCTGTGCAGGCTGAGTTGAACTACATTGACTATCAGATTGCAAATAAACGTGCGAAATTCTCCCCTTACCTCTTCTTTGGAATCGCTTACTACTCCCACAAACCACAAGCAGAATATCTGGGTAAATGGTACGAACTTCAGACGTTAGGTACAGAAGGCCAAGGCACAACTGAAGGCGCTGCTCCTTACAATCTTCGCGGAATTGCCTTTCCGTTTGGTGTGGGTTTCAAATTGAACCTCTTTTCAATTGTGGCCATTAGTGGTGAATGGGGGATGCGAAAAACATACACTGATTTTATTGATGATGTAAGTGGGAATTACGTCAATCCACAAGTGCTTCAAAGCGAAAATGGTCAACTGTCAGCCGCTTTGGCAGACCGAAGTCTTTCAATACCTGATGGCATATCTTCGAATGATGGACTAGCCCGAGGAGACGCTGGAAGGAATGACTGGTATAGCTTCTCAACACTCACATTGTCATTCCGTCTAGGCAAGCCGCCAACTTCATGTGACTGGATCAGATAAGATGTTCATTTTTTAGGGTACATTTGCCAAACTTTTCCAGCGTAGCACCTTGTTAATTTGTGTTATTCTGGAATAAGTATGCGTTTTCATTCGTTCTACGAGTGACCAAAACAACGGCAATTTGAATGAGTGACCTAAAGGGCATAGATCAAGCAAAAGTACCTCAGCATGTTGCCATTATTATGGATGGAAATGGACGGTGGGCCGAAGAAAAAGGCCAAGATCGCATTTTTGGACATTTTAATGGGGTAGAAGCTGTGCGCGCTTCATTGAAAGCTGCGCGCAAAGCGGGGGTTAAATACCTCACGCTCTATGCATTCTCTACAGAGAATTGGAACCGTCCAAAACAGGAGGTAGAAGCATTGATGGATTTGCTCGTCCAGACCATTGTTCAAGAAGTAAATGACTTGGACAACAACGATGTGAAATTTAACGCCATTGGTGATATTGAAAGTTTGCCAGAATCTTGCGTTAATGAGCTCCATACTGCCATAGAAAAGACAAAAGACAATGATGGAATCGAACTCATCCTTGCGTTGAGCTACAGCTCTAGATGGGAAATCGTTCGTGCAATTCAAAACATCATTAAAGACAATATTACACCTGATGCTGTGAATGAACAGCTGATCAGTGATTACCTCTGCACGAAATCTATTCCAGATCCGGAATTGGTCATTCGAACCAGTGGTGAACAGCGTATCAGCAACTTTCTATTGTGGCAAATCGCCTATTCCGAACTTTATTTTACTGCGAAGTATTGGCCAGACTTCCGTGAAGAGGACTTTTACGAAGCCCTAAGAGCATTTCAGCAGAGACAAAGAAGATTCGGGAAAACAGCAGAACAAATCAATCTAACAGGTAACGAATGAATTTGAGAAAATTTCTTTTCTCTTTGGTGCTCTCAGCGCTAAGTGTAGCCGTTTCCGGACAGGTGCAAAAGCTAGGTGACATTGTAGATTACGCTTCGCCGCGTGATTTTACCATTGCAGGAATTACGGTAACAGGGGCTGAATTCACAGATGTTCAGGCCATTAAGCTTTTTAGTGCCCTTCAAATCGGACAAGAGATTGCGATTCCTGGAGAACAAATTGCTACAGCCATTCGGAATTTGTGGAGGCAACAGTTGTTTGCTGATGTGAGCATCTACGCGGCAGAAACACGCGGTGATCAAATCTTTTTGGTCATTGACGTAATCGAAATGCCTCGCCTGTCTAAATATTCTTTTCCCGGACTGAAAAGGACTGAAAGAGAGAATATTCGTGAAGAGATTGACTTGGTCACCGGTAGAATTGTGACCCAAAATCTCCTGAAAAACACGAAGAACAAAATACTTGAGTACTACATAGACAAGGGGTTCTTTAATGCTTCGGTAGATATTACGCAATCACTAGACGAAGCAATAGAAAATAGTGTGAAGCTGAACATTCTGGTTGACAGAGGTGAACGGGTGAAGATCAGCAATATCAACTTTATTGGGGCGAACCAAATTGACGTGCGCAAGTTGAAACGCACCTTCAAGGAAACCAAAGAGAAAGCCTGGTGGCGCGTATTTAAAAGTTCGAAATACATCGAGGACGACTACGAGAATGACAAGCGAAGTATCATTGCCATCTACAACAAACTCGGATATAGAAACGCCGTTGTTCTTAGAGATTCTATTTTCAAGACGGGTGAAAAGACCATTGGCATTAACGTGCACCTTGAAGAAGATAAGCAGTTCTTTTTCAGAGATATCACGTTTGCAGGGAACACCAAATACAGATCATCCCAGTTAGACTCAATCTTGAAGATCAAGGGAGGCGATGTCTACAACAGAGAGAACCTAGACATGCGTTTGTTTGGGAACCCGAAAGGAATTGATATTACCACTCTTTACCAAGATGACGGTTATTTGATGTTCCAAGCGATTCCTGTGGAGGTGTTGGTTGAGAATGACTCAATTGATATTGAAGTGCGTCTTTATGAAGGGAAACAGTTTCGAATTGGACGCATCAAAGTGGTTGGGAATACCAAAACCAACGACCACGTAATTTACAGAGAGATTAGAACGCGTCCAGGTGATTTGTTCAGCAGAACAGACATCATTCGTACACAACGAGAGTTGGCCCAGTTGAATTATTTTAACCCGGAGGCATTCCAAATCAATCCGGTCAATAACATTGAGGAGGGCACGGTAGAGATTGAGTATGTTGTTGAAGAAAAACCATCAGATCAAATTGAACTCTCTGGTGGTTGGGGCGGTGGACGTGTGGTTGGAACCCTCGGACTTACCTTCACCAACTTCTCATTGAGAAAAGTATTCAAGAAAGGAGCCTGGAGACCAATTCCCGCGGGTGACGGACAGCAATTGAGCATTCGGGCACAGTCAAATGGTATCTTCTTCCAGAGCTACAACCTTAGCTTTACGGAGCCTTGGTTAGGTGGTAAAAAGCCAAATTCCTTAACGGTAGGCGTGTTTCATTCTGTTCAAACAAATGGCCAGCCGAGACAAATAGACGGGGAAGCCAATCCTGCCAGACAAGCGCTGAATATTAGCGGTGCAAGCGTCGGTTTCGGACAACGTTGGAAACGTCCAGATGACTGGTTCTTGATGTATGCCAGTTTGTCTTACCAGCATTTTGACTTGAATAATTTTCAGAGTTTCTTCTCATTCTCGAACGGGAATTCGAACAACTTGGCATTGACATGGAGCTTGCAACGTAATTCTGTAAGTGATCCGATATTCCCAACATGGGGGTCGAATGTTAAGTTTACGGCAAAGGCAACATTCCCATACAGTTTGGTGAATGGAAAAGATTATACAGATCTATCTGATCAAGAACGCTTTGCTTGGGTTGAGTATCACAAGTACAAATTCACCGCAAATTGGTACACTCCTTTGACCAAGTCTAGTGAAACCAATCCACGAAGATTGGTTTTGAACGCCAATTTTGGAATGGGCCTTTTGGGGATCTACAACAGCAACGTAGGGTTATCTCCATTTGAGCGTTTCTACCTTGGAGGAGTCTTCCTGTCTGGATTTGTATTGGACGGACGAGAAATCATTAACCTCAGAGGGTATGATGATTTATCTTTGACTTATCCTAATCCTGATGCGGGGTCACCTGTTTTGGCGAAATACGGTCTAGAACTTCGTTATCCACTGTCAACCAACCCGAATGCAACGATTTATGCACTTTCTTTTCTTGAAGCTGGAAATACTTGGGCAAATGCAAAAGATTTGAACCCTTTTAACGTTCGTCGTTCAGCGGGAGCAGGTCTGCGTATCTTCCTCCCAATGTTTGGATTGCTTGGCTTGGATTATGGATGGCGTTTAGACGATATTCCTGAAAGCCCAGCAATGCCAAAAGGACAGTTCCATTTTAGTATTGGCATGAATCTTGGAGAGCTGTAAATGAGATTTACTAGTTTCGTTCTTTTTGACTCGAAAATTTGACTTCAAATGAAAAAACTACTTTCTGTTATCACACTGGTCCTTCTGCTAGGAGGAATGGCGCAGGCACAAAAATTTGCCTATGTCAATACAGATGAAATTCTTGACCACATGCCTGAGTTTTTTGAGGCACAAGCGCAATTGAATCAATTGTCTGCCCAGTGGCAAGAAGAGATTGAAAATAAATATGAAGCAGTTCGTTTACTTGAAGAATCTTACAAAGCTGAAAAAGTGCTTCTTACCAGTGAAATGAGACAGCGCAGAGAAGAGGAAATTCGAACAAAGCGAACTGGTGCGCAAGAAATGCAACGTTCAAAGTTCGGTGTGGGAGGTGAACTTTTTACACAAAGAGAACAACTGATTCAGCCAGTTCAAAATGCAATTGCTGAAGCAATTCAAGATATTGCTTCAAGTAGCGGTTACATGGTGATCTTTGATAAGAGTAATCAGAGTAACATGCTTTATACCAATCCAAAGTATGATGTTACTGATCGAATTATAAAAAAGTTAGGTTACACGCCTGGGGAGAAGCCAGATGCAGCCAACAAAGAAGATAAAGACGAGGCTAAAGGAGGCGGAGCCAAAGGTGGAGCATCAGGTGGAGACCGCGGCGGAGCCGCAGGCAAAGCAGGGGGAAACACAGGATCACCGCAAAAGAAATAAATTAGAACTAAATTAAATCAAAAAAAGAATGCGCACTTTACTAATGGTAGTCCTAATGGCAGGATTTATTACTCCAGCCCTGGCACAAAAATTTGGCCACATTGACTCTCAAGTTTTACTTGAGTCTATGCCTGAGCGCGACTCATTGCAGACTGCGCTTCAGACTCAAGCGGGTGTTTATCAGACTGAGCTTGAAAATATGGATAAAGATTTTCAGACAAAGTATCAAGACTATGTTGCAAGACAGTCTGAATTACCTGCTGCAATTAGAGCTCAAAAAGAAAAAGACCTTAGAACAATGGAAGCTGGATTGCAGGAGGCTGCAACAACTTTCCAGACTGAACTAGGTCAGCTAGAGCAAACGTTATTCTCTCCAATGATTGATCGCGCAAAGAATGCGATTGAAAAAGTTGGGGCTGACAACGGATTTACTTATATCTTCGATGCCAGTACTGGTGTTACGCTTTACAATGGCGGAGAAGACATTATGCCTCTTGTAAGAACAGAGTTGGGCATTAAGTAAGTTTCACTTCGGAAAAACATTGAAAGGGGCACCGTTTGGGGCCCTTTTTTATGGATACAAGACCGATTGGAATATTTGATTCAGGCATTGGCGGACTGACCGTTGCAAACGCACTGCGAAAGCTCCTGCCGCATGAGTCAATGGTGTACTTTGGAGACACAGCTCACTTGCCCTATGGAGATAAGTCTCCTGATCTTATTCGTCATTATTCTGCCCGAATTGCGCACTTCTTGTTGCAACACAATTGTAAAATGGTCGTCATTGCGTGCAATACCGCCTCTTCGCATGCACATCAGACGGTCTCAGCTGTTGCAGGTCCAACTATTCCTGTTGTTAATGTGATCGATCCTGTGGTTCAGGAAATTGCACTTCGCCATGCAGCCCAAAAAATAGGAATCATTGGAACCAAAGGAACTATTGATTCAAGGGTATACCCCAATCGGATTAAGAAACTAATCTCTGGAGCAAAGGTCTGTTCGCTGGCTACTCCTCTGCTAGCGCCCATGATTGAAGAGGGATTCATTTCTAACACCATTAGTAAAACCGTAATCAACTCTTACCTTGAAAAGCCCACATTAAAAGGGGTTGAAGCCATTGTTCTTGGCTGCACGCACTACCCGTTAATCAGAAGAGAAGTAGCAGCTTATTATGGTGAAAAAGTAACCATTCTAGATAGCACAACATTGGTTGCGAAGGAAGTACGCCACCTCCTGGCAAGTAAAGATTTAGAGGCGGGAGACCAACACGAACCTACCTTTCATTTCATGGTGTCAGATAAGACAGAATCGTTTGAACGAAGCACGCGTCTGTTCTTTAAAGAGCGCGTCTCGCTTGAAGAAATCAAGATGTGGGATGATCCTCGGCCGCTTTAAACCAGCTTGAATACATGACGTAATTCGATGCTAGCTTTTCTAAGTTCGAAATGGACGAGCTGGTGTCAATAGATTTGACCTTCTTAGCTGGAACTCCAGCGAAAATGCTTCCTCTAGGAACATGGGTGCCCTCTAAAAGAACCGCGCCGGCAGCAATGATTGACCCACTTTCAATGACACAGTTATCCATTACTATGGAACCCATTCCGATCAATACATGATCATGAACGGTGCAGCCGTGCACAAGCGCATTGTGCCCGATAGAAACATTATTCCCAATGACCGTAGCTGCTTTTTGGTAGGTGCAATGAATGACCGCGCCGTCTTGAATGTTAACATGATTGCCAATGGTAATGGAGTTTACATCACCGCGAACAACAGCATTGAACCAAAAGCTGCAATGGTTTCCGGTGGTGACATTGCCACAAATGGTTGCGTTGGGAGCGAGCCAACAGTCTGCTCCAAAGGTTGGAGAAGCGCCTTTTACATCAAGGATTAGTGCCATGAAGCAAAGTTACTGAGAAAATGCTCAGGCTGTTTTCTGTTGAGGTGAGGTAGAGATTCCGAAATGAGTAGCAAGCAATACGCTGAAAGTGCGTGTGTCATTCGTGCGCATGATTTGGCGCTCTTCATCTTTCGTAATGATTAAACTGGAATCTGTAAGTGTTATGCGCCCAGTGTCTGTTAGCTTAGAACAAATGGTCTTTTGGGTAAAAATACTGCCTTCTGATTTTTGATGGTAGTGAAACATGGGTAGAAACTCTTCAGTGGTTCTGGGGACGCGATCAAAAAGGTAAAGCCCTGTGAAGTCTACGCCATTTGAAGATTTCTCTACTATTTCAAATCGTTGGTCCCAAGAACGAACCCGGTAATACATTCCTGAATCTTCATGCAAAGCGGCAGAATCTAACAAGATCGGTGTAGAAGAAGCGCCGCCAAAACCAACGTCTACGAGGTATTTCTTGCCAAGTATTTCAGCACAAATGGCCATGTGGTCAAATTCAGGACCGATGCTTACACCCTTTGTGAAAACACGCGCAGATATTAAGCGAGTTCTGAAATGAAGCGCTCGAAGGAGTTGGTTAAAGAGTGAGTTAAGTTCATAGCAAAATCCGCCGTTGCCTTCCCGAAGTATCTTTTGGGCCAAGTCATTTAAGTTGAGGCTTAATGGAATCCCATTGCGAATGGATAGGTTTTCAAAGGCAATTTCATGCTGATGACGTTCATGAAGGTCCACCAGTTTAGCCAAGCTCGCACCCACGTGAATGGGTGATTTTAGCCTTTGAGCATAAAGACAGAGGAGCGTATGTGGATCCATTATTAGACAACGTTTTGCAGTAGTTCTATATTAAAAACCGCTTGCACCCGAAATGGTTGCTTTAGTTGAGGCGGCTTAACGTTTTTTAGAAGTTGCTTTCACCGCGTCATTTCAATTGAAAATTTTAGCTTTAGAGAAACCATTTCCATCATGAAGAGAAAACAATTTTTAGAAACGGTATTAGGCGCCTCAGCTTTCGCGTCAATTCCCTTTTCATCCATCGCGAATGATCCACTGGCTGCCCGACACATGTTGAAAGAAGTGGAAAAAAGCACGAGTGGGAGTATGGTTGGTTTTCGCGCAGCACCCATTGAAAAAGTGCGAATAGGGATTATTGGAATGGGCAACCGCGGACAGTCTTTACTGGAAATGCTGCAGTTAAACATTGAAAACGGGAGTGCCGAAATAGTGGCTTTTTCAGACATTAACGAAGCGAAAGCATTGAAAGCCGTTGAGAAATTAGCGCAATGGCAAAAGAAGAAACCACTGGTGTTCACCAAAGGTGAGCGTGATTGGGAGAACATGGTCAAGATAGATGAGTTGGATTTGGTCCTTGTTACAACGCCTTGGGAATGGCATACTGAAATGGCCTTGTTCGCTATGAATAATGGCAAACACGCGGCAACAGAGGTGCCTATTGCGTATTCCATGTCAGATTGCTGGGAGATCATTGCTACCGCTGAACGTACCAAAAAGCATTGCATCATGCTTGAGAATTGCTGCTACAACGAGGAAGAGCTTTTTGTAATGCAAATGATTGAAGACGGTGTGTTTGGTGACATTACGCATTGTGAAGGAGCCTACTTACATGACCTCCGGGCACACATGTTGAGTGATGATTATTATGAAGACCAATGGCGAATCATGCACCATGTTGCACGGGATGGAAACCTTTACACCACACATGGCTTGGGCCCCATTAGTTTTTACCTCGGCATTGGGCATGGTGACAGATTTGAATATTTGACTTCTATGAGCTCAAGAGAGTTGAACCTCAGTCAGACAGCCGAACGCTTGGGGAAGGATTTTGGAAAGATTGTTTGTGGAGATATGAATTCGACCATGATGAAGACCCATAAAGGCAAAACAGTTTTGTTGCAGTTTGATACCCACACGGGGCGGCCATATTCACGCATCAATAAAGTGGTGGGAACCAAGGCTGTGCATGATGGGTATCCCAGCAGACTGTTCATTGATACTGAAGAACCCGTTTTCTGGGGACACAAGTGGCTTGAAGCTGAGGAGTATTCAAGGTATAAGGCGAAACATACGCATCCGGTTATGTCAAGGTTAAAGGAGATAAGTATGGGCTTCAAGCAAGGACATGGGGGGATGGATTTTATAATGATGTTCCGTTTAATTGAATGCTTGAACAAAGGACTGCCGCTGGACATCAATGTTTATGAAAGTGTAATTTGGAGCTCCGTAACACCGTTGAGTGTATTGAGCGTTGCCAGCGATTCTTTGCCACTTCCTTTTCCGAAGTTTATGGGGGAGAATTGGAAATCAAAAAGTGAGAAGTGGGCGGTGAAATGAGCTAATTGTCCCGAAAACGAATTTTGTGCATTGTACTTCTATGAAAAGAATATCAACCTTCCTGAGCATGGCGTTGAGTTTTAGCTCAGTTGCTCAAATGAATGAATTTACCTCTTTGGATTCTTTATTCGACCTGACATTTGACCCAATGGGCCCGGGAGTTTCAATAGAAATAGCAAAAGACGGCGTGGGTATTTATGAGTACAAAACAGGCTTTGCAAACTTGGAAGACCTCAAGCCCGTGACAGATGAATCGCTCTTCGGCGTAGCCTCAATTTCAAAGCAGTTCACGGCAGCTGGGGTTTATATTCTTCAAACACAAGGTAAATTATCAGTTGAAGATGACATTCGGTTGTACCTCCCTGACTTTCCTTTCTATGCAGATACCATCCGTATAAAACACTTGCTCCATCACACCAGTGGAATTAGGAATATCAATGTCTTGGAATACCTTTCAGGGGATGCTGATGGCTCAAATTCCAATGCGGAGGTGTATGATTTACTGATGCGGCAGCGAGGAGTTAACAATTACCCTGGGTTTTGGATGTTGTATTCAAACTCGAACTATGTTTTGCTGGCAATGATTATTGAAAAGGCCTCAGGGAAATCTTTTCCTCAATTTATGGGAGACCAGCTTTTCAAGCCTATGGGAATGGGAAGTGCATTTTTCGTTTCTGATGAACAAAGAGATACAACCCTTCGCGTGAGCAGATACATGAAAACTAAAGATGGATTTGTATCAACGTATTCAAAGTCGAAGGTTGTTGGTCCCGGCGGGATGGGATGTTCCACGGAAGATTTATTGAGATGGACGAATGTTTTTTTACAGGATTATTCTTTCGATGCGGGCTTGAAACATTTTTTAATCTTTAATGAGCCGCTTAACTCTGGGGAAATCAATGCGTACAAACGCGGCGTATTTGAAACGAAGTATCAGGGACATACCGTTGTGCATCATTCAGGGCGAACAGAGGGCTCAAGGAGTCAATTGATTTCAGTGCCAGCATCCAATTTAAGCTTGGTCCTTTGTGCTGGCACGAATGCCTATAATTTGGAGGCCATGTCTTATGAAGTACTTGACTTTTTCTTGGGCGAAAAAGAAGTTGCGGAAGAAACGATGTTGCCTGCGAAGCCGTCTTTTCCAATTGAGCTTTTAGGTAATTATCAAGAGGTAAACAGCGATTTGGGAATGGTTGTTTACAACCAGAATGACACCTTGTTTGCGAAGAGTTCTTTTGGAACTGAGGGAGTAGCCATAGAAGCGATAGGTTTATTGAAGTATACGCGGCATGATAACCAAAGTGTTACCTATACTTTTACGGAGGGTGTAAATTCTCACCATGCGTTAGTGGTAGATTTCTCTGGGGCTATTTTTAGCTTTCAACAGGTTGAATTGGCAAATCTGAAAGAGATAGAATTCGAAGAGTTTGCAGGGGATTATTATTCAGATGAATTAGGGGTGAATTACCACTTCAATTTGATTGATGATGGGCTGACGCTCAGTTTTGCCTCCAACTTAAATATCCCATTGCATTCATGCAGGCGTGATGAATTTGGCTCTTTTGACAGAACGCTTTTTTCTTTTGACCGAAGTGATGAGGGGGAGATTGTTGGTTTCTACTTGGCTTCAGAAGGAACAGTTTTCAATATCTATTTCCGCAAAACAAGCTAAGCAGATTCAAGATTTCTATTATCTTGGACGGATGAAAAAAATCCTTTGCCTCCTTCTTGCGTTCATGGTCATTGGGCCGCTTTATTCTCAGTACTCAGAAGAAGAAGTCTCTGTAATTGTAAGTCAAGGTTGGGATTACATCACTGATGGACGCCAGATAGATTCTGCCTTTAGTGTTGTTCAGAAATTGGAGAAAATTTGCGCCGATCAGGGAAGTGAGAAAGCTTGTTTGAACATGCTTCAACTCAAAGCAGAACATCATTTTTTTTCTAACTCCTTAGATAGTGCGGTGTATTGGTATAAAAGAGGGCTTGAAGAATCAGAAGCACTAGGGAATGAAAATGAAGCTGCTTATTGCGCAGGCTCCCTGGGAGGTGTGTATTCTAGCATGGGTAGAAACAGAGAGGCGCTTGAGCAATTTCAGAAGGCTTTAGACTACCGAGTTCAAGTGAATGATACTTCCGGTATTCTTTACATTTTAATGCGTAGGGCCTGGATGCAAGTTGATTCAGAGCAGATGGATGGTGCCATGCAAGACTGTGTGAGTGTATTGAAATATGCAGAGGCTTCAAAAGATCATTTCAATGTAGGCCGAATATACGGATGCATGTCTGTGATCTTTGAAAAGCAGAAACAACTTGAAAAGGCCATTGAATACCAGGCGCTTTCAAGCGCGAAATACAAAGAAGTAAACTATGAAGAAGGTGCCGTTGCGAATAAAGTGAACATGGCAATTATTATGAAAGACTTAGGCCGGTATGAAGAAGCTTTTGCGCTTTATGATGAAGCATTGGTCTTTTTTAGAGAAACGAACTTAGTCTTTGGGATCTTGTCTGTTTTTACGAATAGAGCAGTAGCAGCAAACCGAAGTGGAGATCATAAAAGAGCATTGGTAGAGAGTGATTCTGCTCTTAAATATGCCATTCCATTTAAATTAAATGTAGCCCAGTCTGACAACTTTAATGAGAAGGGCATTGCCTATCTGGCGCTTGGTGATCTAGAAAAGGCATTGAGTTTTTCTCAGAAAGCCATTGATTTGTTAGATTCATCTAGTAAGTCTCTGGAGAAGAGAAAAAATGCTGAGAAGACGTTAAGTAAAATCTATGGAGAACAGGGCGATTACAAAAATGCGTTAGTCCATTATAAAACCTTCGCTCTTTTAAAGGACAGTATTTTTGAATCGAAAAGGTCCAACCAAATGCTTCGTTTAGAGGAGCAATATGAAAGCCAAAAGAAACAAAGTCAGATTGAGGCATTGAATGCAGCACGTGAATTAGAAGACACAAAGAAAAAGGCCGTACAGTTTGGGTTAATTGGTGTCGTTCTATTGTCAGGTGTCATCCTCAATAGAGAGTATCAGCGTAGAAAGAAGGTTAGGGCGCTGCACGTTTCAGAGTTGAGCTTGGCTGAATCAGAAAGAACAAGGCTCCAAGACCAACTGCATTTCAAGAACAAAGAACTCACCGCACAAGCTTTGCACATAGCCCAGAAGAATGAACTCTTTAACTCCATTAAAACGGAGCTTGAAGAAGCAAAGAGGGGTGATGAAGGAGATTTTGCCAGAGGGATGATGCACAAGATTAATCTTGACTCACAAATAGACCGCAATTGGGATCAATTCATTCAGATGTTCACAGAAACGAATACGGATTTCCTGCAAACCATTTCCACACGGTTCCCAGACGTTTCAAAAAATGAGCTGCGTTTGTGCGCTTTGATCAAAATGAATTTGACAAACAAGGAGATAGGTACCGTTTTAAATATTTCTGATGATGGTGTCAAGAAAGCGCGTTACCGACTCAGAAAGAAGATGAAACTTGAAACCAATGACAGTTTGGAGCAAGTAATTTTAACTATTTAAACTTTTCCGTCCGTTCCTTTTTTCAAGTATTCATCTGTAAAGTGCGCGCGATGCTTGTCTTGTGCGAACTTCTCATCATTGTATGCTTTTGAATTTCCTGTTGGAATGGAAAGACTCAGCCAAGCTTCCCCTTTGATCATACGTCCTGTAAAGACGATTTGTCCAACATGGTATGCGTAATGTGCTAACTGCCTGTTGATGGCCTCAGGAATGGTATGGCCTTGATTTCTGATGTAGACTTCGGTGTTTATATTCTCAACGTTAATGGTGTCTAACGCATCAAATAGGCACGTCCATCCTTCTTCCCACTTACTGAGAATTTCATCTTTGGTCTTTAGTTCTACCTCGAACTCATCATCTCGCTTACGCGTGTCTTTCTCCCCATCTTCTGTGAGGAAGTTCGTCCAGCGAGAAAGCATATTCCCCCAAAGGTGTTTCACCATGACACCAATTGAATTGCTTGCCGTGTTGTATTGCCAAAGCAAGTCTTTTTCTGAAAGTTGGGCAATGGTTTTATCGCCCAAAAGTTTGTAGTACTCAAATTGCTTTCGAATACTCGCTAAGTAGTTTACCTCCATACGTGGTGATTATTCGCTGATAAGTTAGGGCGAAATGGGGCAGGAAACGAGCAATGATAAGGCTATTTCTGCATTGAGCGAAGCCCATTCAGATTTAATATTTGCACCCTTTACAGCCAAATCATGTGGTTGAATCAGTAGAGTTGAAGGTGGCTTAGAGAAGTCTAATTTCAACAAAGATCTGCTGGGTAATGAGGTGAAGCGAAAAAAAGGAGAACGACTCGTAAATGTTTCATTACGGTCGTTTATGAATTAGCCCATTGAAGGTGCTGTTGTTATGTTTCATGCTGACTGGCCGCGTTAAAGGTCAGATCATGCATCAACCCGTTATGGAGGTTAAAAACCTTAAGCTGAACCGCTCCAACTATCGTCTCATCGAAACGCAGTTGGAACTGCTCAGCAAAGGGGTTGGAAGAGAATGTAATTAACAAACGTTTTTCAGGGGTGGCTGCCACTGAGAATGCATTTGATTGATCAAAGCCTTTCCGAAGGGTGGAGTATCCATTGGAATGCGTTCCAATTGGGCAACGCCGTCCGGTACTCTACTGAATCATAAAATTCTTTGTCCCACTTCAATTTGAAGTGAGCCTCCAATGCTTCTTGGCGTCTGTCTCTGGAGAGAGAGCTTGGCTGAGTGTGACCATCGTAAAAGAGAATAGTACACACAAAAAGCTGAGGAGAAAATTGAATTTTATGCTTTCGGTCTTAACTGAAACAAATGTAGCAGGATGATTGAGTTTCTCTCGATATGTGCAGTAGACAAAAGGTAGACAGGTTTTTATGTGTCTGTTATATAGGTAAATAGAATTCATGGAAGTAGCAGAGAAAATGCTATTTCATCTTCAAAAGCTTGACTCTTTCTCCTTTTTCATTCAATAGAAAGCCTTTTTGTTGGATGGTGTCTCGCTTCCAGAAGGTCTCAATCACACTTCCTTTCGGGTCATGAATAATGAACCTGCCTTCACGTTTTCCGTTAATCCAATTGCCTAAAAATTGGTATCCATCAAGTCGAGACAATTTGCCTTCACCCTGTATGGTGTCTTGCACCCAAGTCCCCTCCATTATTTGTCCGTCAGGATAAATGTAACTCCCCGTTCCAGATTTCAATCCGTTCTTGAAAGTGCCTTGATACCCTTTTGAGGCATTATAGGCAAAGATCCAGACGGCGGCTTTTGTCTTGCCACTTTTGTTTTTCTTGTCTGCTTCAATGGAGTGGACCAATTTAAATTTTGGCTGGTTCTTTTTAATGGTTGGAAGCAAGTATTTACCCGTTTGATTGAATCCTAATTGTTCAATTACAACATGAGTAACACCTTGGTCATTCAGTGATTCGAGCACAGCGCCTTGATCTTCAGAGTATGCAAAACCACAGACTTTGCGTTGACTGTTTACATAAAACAATCCGGCTTTTCGCGTACTGATTACGGCTGACTTGTCTAGGTTAGCGCCACACCATTGACCGGCTTTTAGATAGTTTGCCCAATTGCGGGGATGATTTTTCTTCGCCTTGATTTGCAGCTTGTTGATACCAACAGATTGGGATGGATAGATGCATAGAACAATCAGGGCTGCATAGACGAGTAGATCGAATTTTTTTGTTTTTGGAAAGGCTAATGCAGTCAAATAGCGCAAGCCAAGCACTGCGAAAAGGGCAACGAAAGGAATCATTGGTAACATAAATCGAACGCCAAACCACACTTGCGGCCAGAGCAGGTAGACGGTGAAGTTTCCGCCAAAGAGCAAAAGTAAAAGCACGCGGTACCGCTTACTTGAGAGGATTCCAATGAGCCCGAAAAGAACGATAAGAATTCCAATGACCCAGTGAAAAGGTTTGGAATCCTGCATTTTTCGGGTTTTAGGATCATGGTAGGGAACTTTGGCACTAGGAATAAGGGCATTTGGGATTTCTTTCGCCAGATACCTTCCTGCGTTTGACTTAATACGGGTGCCCCAATCAGCAATTTTCATTTGAGGAGAGCTTGAATCATAGGTTTTAGAGCGCATCAACTGTTTCGTGTAGGAGTTTCCTCCCAGGTTGTGGCTTCTAATTTGCCAAGGAGTGAGCGCCAGCAAAGTGAGGGCAAAAACCAAGAGTGCTGCTTTAAATCTTTTTTCTATGAGGAGATATAGAAGAGCTGCGCCGAACAGAGCCACTCCAATTGTGCGCGTGTAGATGGAGAGAATGAGCAATGCCAAAAAGAGGTATAAATAGGGTGACGAAAGCTTAGCATCCGTTTTGTGCCATTTGAGCAATGCCCAAATACTGGAAAGCTGTATAAAGAGGAAGGGGATTTCAGACATCATAACCGTTGAATACTCCAGTAAATGCGCATTGAAGAGCAGGAATAGCCCCATGGCAAAACTGAACCAGCGGTGTTTGGTGAGTAACAGACTAATTCCGAAAAAGACAAAAGAAGACATTAATAAGAACACACCATTCAACCATTTAAAAATCAGGAGGTCTTCATAACCCAACCGCATGAAAATGCTCATGATAAAAGGATAGCCGGGAGGAAAGTGATTTCCGGGCGTCATATTTGGCGAACTGATTTGGGTAAACCCTTGTCCAGAACTCAATCCCTCTGCTAGAATGAAATAGTTTGCATTGTCTCCCCCTAAAAATAGTTTTCCATCAAAAATGCTTGGGAAAATGAAGTACCACGCAATTGTAAGCAAAACAAAGGGGCCGTAAGTATTTAGTAGCTGAAGCGGTCTAGACAAAGTAGTTTCTGAATTAGTGTGTTAAGATATGCTATTCAAAAGACGAACGGTAGACTTCATACGTGAGTATGAAAGGTGAGTTTCCCATTTAAACTGCTGACCATTGGCCCAAGAATAAAATCCATTCATCAATTAGTTGAAGATAGACTGAGATTTATATAGTCTCTTTGATGTATTGTTTTCGAAGGGTCCTTGTAGCCGCTTCATTTTAACCAGAATACTATGAAAAGTCTCTCAACGCTTTTTTTCGCCCTGAGTTCCTTTGCGCTTTTTGCTCAGAATGGCTCAGTTTCCGGCACCCTTCAAGACAATTCTAATGCGGCTGTCCCATTTGCAAATGTTGCGTTATACCACGCTGCAGACAGTACGATGGCAAAAGTAGAAGTAAGTAATGTTAATGGGGAATTCATTTTGACTGAAGTTCCTGCTGGAACTTATTTTGCCGAGGCAACATTTATTGGCCTAGATAAACTTCGTGAAGATGGAATTCAGGTACTCGTAGGTCAAGAAACCAAATTAGGGGTGTTGCAATTACGCGCATCTTCAGTTGCTTTGAATGAGGCAGAGGTGGTCGTTACCCGTCCGCTTGTGGAGGTTCAGCCTGATAGAACCGTGTTCAATGTAGAAGGAACCATCAATAACACAGGCGATGATGCTTTGTCATTGATGCGAAAAGCACCGGGCGTAACGGTTGACAACAATGACAATATCAACGTACTTGGAAGAGCAGGTGTGATGCTCTATGTAGATGGAAAACAACTTCCATTAAGTGGCGAAGACTTGGCGAATTACTTGAAGAATCTGCCTTCTGATCAAATAGACCGCATTGACATTATAACCAACCCTGGGGCGAAATACGATGCTGAAGGGAATGCTGGAATCATTGATATTCGGTTGAAGAAAGACAAAAGCCAAGGGGCAAATGCAAACGTTCGTTCAACGTTTACACAAGGACAAAAGAACAGGAGCAACATCAACTTCACAGGCAATTACCGGAGTAAAATAGTGAATGTTTTCGGGACATTGGGAGCTGCTAAAGGCGCTTCGTTCAATGATATTCGTTTCAATAACTTCCAGAATGACCTTAACTTGAAAGAGACCAATTACATTGGGGATGATTGGGAGAACCTGAACTACAGGATTGGTGCTGATTTTTACATTGGAAAGAAAAGTATTATAGGTGTTTTGGCAAATGGAATGCTGAATGACGGATTGAACACAATTGAAAATCGCATTTCAATTGCACAGGTAAATTCAGAGGTGATTGACAGTGTTCTTTTTGCGGATAGTTTTACAGATGTTGATCGCGCAAATCAGTCGTATAACATCAACTACCGTTATGATGACCGAGACAAACAGCGCTCTTTCAATGTGGATCTGGATTATGGCTCCTATGACACAGAGTCTTTTAGAACGCTTCCAAACATCTACTATGATGCAGCCTTGCAGAATGTGCTAACCACCATCACGAATTACTATGACACCCCAACATACATTGATATTTATACGGCGAAGGCTGATTATGAAGATCAGTTGTTTGGAGGGAAACTTGGTGTTGGGGCGAAATTCAGCCAGGTTGTTTCAGACAATACGTTCTTGGTTTATGACGATGTGGATGGCGTCCAGATTCAGAATGACACGCTGTCGAATATCTTTAATTATGACGAATCTGTTTATGCGGGTTACGTCCAGTATTCAAGGCAATTTGGAACGAAGATTGGGATTTCAGCTGGGTTGAGAGTAGAGCAGACAGATGCTTTGGGCGATTTGAAAGCCTTTCTCCCAGAATTGATTGAGGAGCCAGTAGACTTGAATTATTTACGTTGGTTCCCGAGTGCTGGGATTACATATACCTTCAATCCTGAAAATGTATTGTCTTTGAATTACGGACGAAGAATCAATCGGCCAGATTACAATGTGCTCAATCCGTTCAACAATCAGCTCAGTCAGATTTCGTACGAAAAAGGAAATCCGCGCTTGCAACCGGAGCTCGTGAATAACGCTGAAATTGGTTACACATACGCTTATCGGTTCAACTTCAAATTGGCTTACAGTAATACGCTAGATCAGATTACAAGATTGATTGGTCCTGACGCAGATGATCCCAGAGCGAGTTTTATTTCATGGGACAACTTGGCTACGCAAACCATTTGGAGTTTCAACGCGAGCATGCCTTTGACGGTAACTGAAAAGTGGAGCACCTATGTAAATTTAAGCGGTTCCCACATTGATAACCAGGCAGATTATGGCGAGGACGGTTCAGTTGATGTCCAGGCGTATACTTATAATATTTACATGCAAAACACCATTACACTGCCAAAAGGCTTCAAAGGAGAAGTGTCTGGCTGGTTCAGTGGACCTGGTGTTTGGGGCGGCGTCTTTTTATATGATGAAAGTTGGTCTTTGAATTTGGGTCTTCAGAAGAACTTCCTTCAAGATCGGTTGAGCACACGTTTGACAGTGAATGATATTTTTTATGAAACAGGATGGAGTGGCGTCTCTGATTTCAATGGCCTTGTTGGCGAAGGAAGAGGGAATTGGGACAGTCGCTTTGTGAGTTTATCTGTTGGTTACAATTTCGGGAACCAGAATGTGAAGTCGCGCAATAGAGAGACGGGTATTGAGCAAGAGGCCGGAAGAGTTGGGGGGTCTTAGATTTGTTATCCTGCGCTCTCCCTTCGGTCGCGCATCGGCTCATGATGGAGTGTTCGTTTCTTACTAATATGTGACACTGCTTCACTGGGTCAAGAGTAGGGGATGACTCTGGAAAAAAAAGGTTTCTGATGCTCTTCGTTTTTAAAAGCTGGGAATCAAGCTGGATTTTCATTTTTTATTAATGTCGAAATCGAAATCGGGGTGATTTCAAGCACTTAGCACTTAGTTTTTAGTGATAAACTGGAGACGTGCTCTAAATCACTTTTTCGGTTTCACTCCTAAATTTAAAAAGGCACTCCGAACTCATTGGGGGCTAAACTAGGCATCAAGATGGCCCTCCTTTTTTTATAGGGGGTTACTGACATGGTTAACGTTCAGCGACCGACAAACATTTTTTTGGCACGAGGGTACAAGAGACAAACAAAACAAACCCTTATGACATTTTATGAACCGGTATTAACTTTGACGTTGCTTGATTCAGCAACAAAGAAATGGGAATTGAAAACAGAGATTTATTACCCCGCTTTTGAGACAGGGAGGAACGGGTCTGAGACCATTGTTTCGGGTGACCGAAGAATTGAAGTAGAAGTAATTGCAGATTCTTCATTCCAACAAAATCATATTGTAACTTCCACCGAAATTATTAGACGTGAGGCAGGTGAAACTGAAGTTACCGTTACCGTTAAGAAAGGAAGGAAAAAGAAGGGGCAGACAGTTGTTGTCTATTCTGGTGCCGTTCAAAAAGCCGCTTAAAGCTGTTTTTCTCTTTTCAATTCTTGTTTTTTCAATGAACTTAAGTCGTGGTGCTGCAAATAGCGCCACGACTTCTCTTTTGCATGAAGCTGATTCATTGATTGAGGAAGGAAGACTACTTGAAGCATATTCCTGGCTTCAGAAGTTGAAAATCGAAAGTGATTTGTTAGAGCCCTTTGAGCGAGGCAGAATAATCAACAAACAAGGTACTATAAAGGATATGCTTGGCCAAAACGTAGAAGCAAGAAGCCTTTTTCACCAAGCTCTAAGGATAGGCGAAAGACATTCCGATAGCGCTGCTGTTGGCGATGCTTATAATAATTTAGGGTGCAGTTTTTTTAAAAATGAGCATTTTGATTCTGCATCTTATTATTTCGCACGCACCGCAGATGTTTTCGCTACTCTAGGAGATTTTAAACGACTTAGCATTATTGAATTAAATGTGATTTCCATGATGATTCAGGAAGGGATGGCTGAGAAGGGAATCGAATATTACAAATCATCATTTCTAAATAAAAGCACCGAGCTCCATCCACAAACAGAAGCAGTTACAAACCTGAACATTGGCGTTGCGTATCTTAATTTAGATAGTTTTTTATTATCCGAGGCTTACTTGCTGAAAGCAATTGAACTTGCTATAGAGTATGATTATGCGGAGTATGAAATGATGTCTTTGTCAAACTTGGGTGATCTGCATTACAATTTTAAACGCTTTAAGGAATCATGTGATTATTACGAGGAATATTATACTCTAAAAGATTCGTTGTATAGCTCTTCAACAGCCCTTTCGATAGCTCAGCTAGAACAAGAATACGCCCTAGCAAAAGAAAAACTTTCCCTCAAAGAAGCAGAGCTCGAAACTATCACTTGGCAGCGTTGGGTCATAGCGATAGCGGCCTTGTTTGTGATTGTATTGCTTGTGATATACGGCGAATATAAAAGGCGAAAGGCCATCCAAAAGGCCCGTACCCAAGCCATTCTTCAAACAAGAGAAGACGAAAACAAACGCATTACAGATTTGCTATGGAGCGAAATTGGAAGCTCAACCAAAGGCGGAAAACTCACCTTCCCCGGCCAAGAGCTTCCAGAGCACACCATTCCTGGGGCCATCGCGGCTGCGCGCTTCTTAAGCAACCAGCAATTCAATCCATACCTCCAACTCGGATTGACCAATGCGGTTGACAACTTGATTACTGTGCTTTCTAAAGGGAAGGGAATCTTGATTACGCGTGAGCTAGAAGACATAGAGATAGATAAGCAAGACCGCTTAATCTACTACCGTGTCATTGAAAACATTCTGGTTGAAGTCTTTTCTAGAATGAATACGACTAATGTTCAGGTTGAGCTCCAATTGAAGAAAAGTGATCTTCTTTTCCAAGTAGAAGTTGATGAGGTGCTTGACTCGCTGCAGCTTCGTTTCCAGTCTGCAGCGGCTCGCCTTGAGCAGCTGAATGGCAAGTTGAAGTTCGAATTGCTAGCGGAATCTTCAACAGTGAAGGTGGTGATTCCGGTTTAGAGAAATAGGGGTTAGCATTTAGCGCTTAGCTTATAGGGTTAGGATTGTTGTTTTTGAATGGTGAATCGAGATTAATGTCAAGAGTCGAGCACTTAGCTTTTAGTAATAAACTGGTGACGTGCTCTAAATCATTTTTTGGACTTTAGTCCTAAATTAAAAACAGCACTCCGAACTAATAGGGGTCTAAACTAGAAAGAACCTTGACGTTTATTCTTTCAAAAATGATTACACCTTTTATTAATGACGAAATCGAAATCGAAATCGAAATCGTTAATCGAGGGTGAGGTCAAGGGTCTATCCAATGCACCCAGTCGCTTTCGCTTCCCGCGTCTCTTTTGTAAAAAAACCAATAAGAAAAGGGTCAGCAAAATGCTGACCCTCGTCTTTTTATTTTAATGTATAGTTCGTATTAGAAAATGATCACTTTCTCTACATGTAACTCATCTCCTTTTCGGAAATGGATGTAATAGATTCCATTTTCAAACTGTCTTAGATCGAAGTCTGAAATTTGACCGTCTTCGGAAGTTGATAAGGTTCTCGATTGCACCAATCTTTGAGTTCCATCATAGATGTCTACGTTTAACGCTTCTTCTAGTGGTTGGTTGATTGCAATTTTGAAATCCCCATTGTTCGGGTTTGGATAAACATAGAGGATATCTTCTAAAGCAAAGCCGCTTGCGAGTACAATCACTTCTGAGCAGAAAGAGTCAGAGCATTCGGTCCCATCTGTGGCTGTTCTAAAGACTTTAATACAGACCGTATACACACCTGCACTTGGGAACGTATGAAGAATTGACTGCAACCCAGTTGTGATCTCATACGGACTTCCATCACTGAAATTCCAGTAGATGATATCACACTCACCAAAGAATGCTGAATTCGTCATTGAGAACCCTAGTGAGTTTGTTCCTCCTGAAGGCACTGAGGTAAACCCTTGTTGTACCGCATCGTAGAAGTCGTTACTACAAAAACATTCAAGATTGAAACCACAATCTGGAAGCGTGATGCAATGTTCGAAATTACAACAGCTTAAGTATTGACCGTTTGGTCCTACTTCATGAAGTGTAACTGTGAAACAGATGGTCTGACCTGCAAGTGCTGGAAACCCAATTGACACATTCACTGGGCCAAAGAATCCACCAGGGAGCAATGTTCCTGTGCTTATGGTTTGGTTGTATGCTGATAGTGCTGGGTCATTGAAAGTGACAACAGCTTCAGATACAACAAAGTTTGAGGTGTTCTTTAAGGTTGCTGACCAATCCCAAGTGTTTTGATTACAAGTGATTGTTTCATCCGTAAAGTAGCCACAATCTGGTTCACAGTAAGTGAAAACAGTATCGCGACAAACGACCTCGCCAGCGACCATCCATTTGATTTCCATCAATTGAGGTGGTGCAACATCCGTTTGCGTGCAAATCTCAGGAAGCGCAAAGACTCCACCTGGAACGAAGTTGCCAAACATCGCATTTGGAATCAAGCTAAATGATGTTCCCGTATAATTGTTAGTCACCCAACCTGATCCAATGAAGTTACTCACTGTAAGCGTGGTTGATGGTGAAATAGCGCAGACCGCAATCTCATCGAAGAAAGTAGCTGAATAGTTATTGAACAAATTCACGCTTATACAGCAATCATCAATGTCAGTTGACGATACATCACTGATGCCTACGTCTTCACAAGGGTCACATGGAGGGATATCAATGCAATACAGCGTATCCAAACTACAGCATAGTGCAGTGTCGACCTGTAAAGGATCAAAATCATGCGCAACTAAGTTGTAACAGAATACATCACCACCAATACTAGGACCTGATAAGAAAGCCGTAAAACTTTGGCAACTTCCAGGAGCAATTGCTGGAGCAGGTGTGAATCCTGTTGGCGTAACTACTAATCCACCTGGAGTGATATTGTCCATCGTGAAGTAGCCTACTGAGAAATCTGCATCGTGCGGGTTGCAAACTGTAAAGTTGTATACCGTCTGACCGTCTTCGCAATAGATTTCATCATCTTGGAGGTATAGACAGTCTGGTTCAACAGGACATTCGAAGATTAATGAATCTTGACAAACTACGTCGTTGTTGAAGTCGTACCAGTCGATGTAAACAGTTTGCGGGCTGTTAACCACATTTTCCAAACAAAGGGTAATCACGTTGTTTAATACGCCTATTGGAATTGGGCCTCCTAACATGTTCGAAGCTAAATCCACAGAATTAGAAGTGCTTCCAACTAAACTCAACAGCGAATTAATTGAGATAGGATTAAATGCTAAGTCAGCATCAGAGGTGTAGATTGACATCCCTTGGAGCGGACCGCTAAATCCGTTATTGTAATGAAGATCAAAACAACAAGGGCTCGGGACATTGTTCTCCACTACTGGGGTGAAATCAATCGAAAGACTATCACAGTCATTGCAAGGGATGATTTCTAATATTAAAAGCCCCGAAGTGTCAGAACATCCGAAGCTGTTCATCACAGTCACGGTATACGTTCCACTAGTTGTTGCAGTGTAACAAGGTAACGTAGCACCAAGAATTGATGATCCGTCTTTGTTCCATTGGTATGTTATATATCCAGGAGGAGCACATAACTCTTCAGGGTCGCATGCTGTATAACACCCTACAGGAGCTAAACATAGATTTGGTTGAGGATTAACGGTTCCTTGTGAAGTATAGCTGCACCCGGTGTTGTCATCTGTACCAGTTACATAATACGTCCCAGCTTGCGTAGTGGTCATAACTGGACCAACCGTTCCATCACTCCAAACGTATGATACTCCAGGTTGAATTGGATTTACTGCTAGTGTATTTAATTCACCAGCACATCCATTGGGAGCTACAGAAACGGTGAAGAATGGTGAGATCACCAAGAAGACATCAAATGGAGGCGAAACACTTTTACATCCATTTTGATCTGTCACTTCAACGAAAAACTGATTTGAACTTAACGGAGTACAAACTGATATTTGGTTGCTTGTACTAATTGGGTTTCCGAATTGATCATACCATTGGTACATTAGTCCAACTCCAAAAGGAACGCTTAACACAGTACATCCTGCATCACAAATAAATGGATTTCCAGAAATGGTCGCATTTGGAAGAGGCAATTCAACCACTTCTACTTCTGCAAGTAAAGATTCACATCCATTTCCATCTACAATTAATACATCGTAGAAACCTGCACCAACCGTTATAGATTGAGTGTTCAGTCCATTTGACCAGGTATATGAATAGCCTGGAGGGGCTGTTAGAATTGTAGTTTCGCCTTGACATACAGCCAATCCTGGATTTGCCGAAATGGCTAAGTCTGGGACAGCAGGGAAGATGGTGATCGGAACCGAAGTGGTTGAAAAACATCCCGCTGCATTGGAAGAAACCACAGTGATTACATAGGATCCAGCAGTCGTATAGGTGTGGGCAGTGCTCGCACCTAAAAAGCTTGCAAGATCTCCGAAGTCCCAGTTGTATTGACTAGCGCCCGTTGCAAATGCACTCATATTGATTGGGTCACCTACGCAGGTTGGACCAGCCGCTATTGAAATGCTCGTTGCACCAACAGCATCAACAAAGACATTGTGAGTAATCGTTGCTTGACATCCACCAAGAGTTGTAACTGTTAATGTTACGGGGTGATTTCCTGGAGGAATCGGAAGGGCAAAATCAAAGCTTGGATTCATGGAAGTTGATGTTCCAAAGCCATCGAAATCCCAAGAATAGGAAACGATGTTGTTTGCTGGATCCGTGTTGATGTTGGTTGCGAATTCATTGAACTGTACGTTAGTACAACTTAGAAATGCAAAGTCAAATTCAGCAGCAACAGGGACACAAACAGTCCTTGCATCAAAAACTGAGCAATTTCCGTTTCCATTAATGTCTGGAACCACCCCGCTAGCTACTACGTAATAGCATCCTGCAGTAGTGTAGGTGTGTGAAGTTGGATTTGATCCAGAGGTATTGGTATCACCAAAATCCCAAAAACTAAACGTCGCATTTGACATTGTCGTTTCAAAATCAATCACATTGCAATTTGGGAATTGATTTTGTGCATTGGTTATGATGAATGAATGTGGCTCAGGATCACATGGCAGAGGAGGACATGTTGATTCACTGACTATAATCGGGTCAGATGTGCTTATACACCCGGTATTGGTATCAGTAACCACCACCCAATAAGAATAGCTTCCCGCTACACCTTGAAAAGGGTGATCGAACGTTGTATTCGTTGCTCCCGGTACCAGCCATCCACCACACCACCATTGATATGTGTTGTTCGCATTGAATTGTGCGATCATTGTAACCGTATGAGGGCTCGAAAGACAAATCGTTGTTGAATTCCCCGTTGAAATGGCCGCTGTAGGACCAGGTACCTCATTCGCATCGAAACTTGCTGTTGCAGAACAACCATTGAAGTCAACCGTAGTCACAGAATAATTTCCCTGACTTGAGATCAATGTTGTTGGGGTATTGTCACTCGTTGACCAAGCATACGATGCAAAGGGAACGGTCGTAGATAAAGTTGCGTTTACGCCTGGGCAAAGTATGCCTGTTTGAATAATAACAGGCTCAATTGGCTGATTAACAGGAACATTGATAAAATGTGTTACAATGTTGCCGCAAAGTTCAACTTCAACTTGGAGTTGCGCTGTTCCTGACCAGTCATTCCATTGGATCTGTGTGTTTGCATCGTTTTGCATCAAGACACTTCCCGCAATAACTGGAGATACTGACCAAGTGATGATCGCATCTACATCCTGTCCGGGTGTTAACGTGTGTGAGCTAGTTGTGTTGGAACAAGCAATGCCAGGTGAAATTGCTAGCGGACCAAAGATTTCCTTATCATCAATAGTGATTGTGAAATCTGCTGATTTGCATGCTGCAATGCCATTTGATTGCGCATAAACAGTTAAAGCAAAAGGACCAGGCATGTTTAGCCAATCTACTCCTACTGAAGTTCCAGTAGGTGAAAGCAAGTTTCCGTTTAATGCTGTCCAATAGTAGGTCACGCTTGGATCCGGTGAAGGGATACTGTAATAGTGCGTCGAATTAGGACAAACTGAAATAGCCCCATCGATTGCTGTTGGCGCAGGAATGTCTTGAACTTGAATAATGATTGACTCAGGTCCATTGCAATAATCCATTGGGTTGATAGGAAATGCTTCAATAACATAAGTTCCTCCAGCAGTCCAATTGATATTAATTTGATCAGTACCATCTCCTGTAAAAGGGTGAGCCGGTGTGATGGTCCATGTGCAGTTTGGATTCGGAGTAGAAGATGCTTGTACGGTCGAAAAATCGCCGACACAAACTGTTGGAAATCCAAAGTTTATCACATCATATGCAGGCACAATGGTAACTGCCAAATTTGCTGAACCTGTGCAGTCCCCAGCGGTATGATTTGGTAACCCAGCGAGGAAATCACTCCAATAATTAACTTGAAGAACCCCAACGCCCATTGGACCCCAGGTTACAGTTACACAATTTCCATTGGTACCGGAGGTAATCGTTCCTCCAGTGACGGTCCAGTCATAGGTTGTGCTTTGCCATTTCGGTAAGCAATACGTTTCAGTTGAGAATTCACAAACAATGGTTGGACCGTCAACAACTCCATTAATAGGAATAATAGGAACAATCACAGATGTTGGATTAGAACAATAAGAGGTATCGCATCCTATAACAGCAAGTGTTACCGTTCCAACTGGACCTAAGCCCCAAGTAACGTTGATGTTTGCTGTCCCTTGTCCTGTGAATATTACAGGGTTGCCATTGGCGTCCAAAACAGTCCAAAAATACGATCCGCAATTCATGGCATCAGTCCAATAATCAGAGTTATCGCCTTCACATAAAGTAGAAACCCAATAGATGTTAGGTCCAGGAAGATCATCTACTTCAACTGTTGCAGTTTTGATATCAGTACAACAGCATAAAGGGTTCCCTTCTGCGTCGAAGTTTGCCTTTGTAGCAGTTAATGTAACCGTATAGGTTCCTGCAGTTGCATACGTGTGACAAGGGTCAGACATGGTAGAAGTATTCCCATCACCAAAATCCCAATGGTACCCATCGGCATTCGTACTTAGATTCGTAAAGCAGATTGGAGAGTTCAAACAAACGTAACCTGGAGATGTACAAGCTGCCGTTGGTCCTTCCAAAATATTTACACAGAAGTTATAAGTAGTTGGTACCCCATTTGCATCGTAAACATCGAGTGTCACAAATCCAGTTCCTAAAGAATTCCAGCTTACTATAAGTTCTGCTGGATTTGCGCCAGGGTTTCCGACACCTCCAACAACATTTACCCAGTTGTATCCGAACAATGGATTGAAAGGGAATTGAAGCGTAGCAACTGAGTTTTCACAAACGTCAAAACAGTTCACGACTGCTAAGGTTCCAGTTCCATTTAGGTCACCGAGCATCGATTCTAAATCAATAATCGAGCAGTCGGGCTTTCCGCATTTAACAGTAATGGTTAATGTAGCTTGGAGTGGGATCTGTGTTCCGTCTGCTCCTTCTATAAAGATGAGATAAGGGATAATATGTTCACCACAACAATCAATCTCTTGAAGAACGTTCTGAATTACTTGACCATCCTGAGAAATGGAAAAGCAATCGTCTCCTTGAGATTCAATGATAATGGGAAAATCAAGGACTCCATCATTGCAAAGAACATTGTAATCAATAAACTCACCTTCAGTCACGCATAGAATGTCGTTTGCTGCCCAAAGAAAGCATTCAGGGGTATAAACACACGATCCATCGTCTTCAGTTGCCGCGGGATTAAAGTTACAGGCGTCGGGGTCGACACAGCCGCCACAGTCGACCATCGCGAACGTTTCGCTAGGTGTAAACAGTAAAGTCATCAGGAAGATGACCATCACTGAAAGAGGGTTAAAGTGTTTCATAGCAGAGATGATTATTGAGCATCTATAGGGAGAAATGCTCTGGTTTGATTAAGTACGTTTAGTTAAACCCCGGTTAAGTGGGTATTATCTAAGATAGGTGATTTTTAAATCAAACAACTGACCAAGTTTATTCTGCGGTAGCTCTCATTTAGAATTCGGTAAGTAAAGATGTGGATGCGGTTTGTCTGTATTCATGGATGAGGAAGATGAGCTCGTAGGGTCGGCCATTTATGTCCGGCCATTTCAAAGGGCTTATAATAACATTGATTGAGATGTTGAATTACCAAAATCACAAAGCCAAATTATTGCAACAGGACGGCCAGACATAAATGGCTGGCCCTGCGGTGGCGTTCCTGTTATGACGAGCGACAGATTGTCATCTATCCGGCCCAATTCCCCCTGTCCAGACTCCTATACTGGATCGCCTCAGCCAAGTGCTCGTTTTTCACGTCACTACTTTCTCCTAAATCCGCTATGGTGCGGGCTACCTTTAGGATCCTGTCGTAAGCCCGTGCGGAAAGATTCAGTCTTTTCATGGCTGTTTTGAGCATCTCCCGTCCGCTATTGGGGAGGTCTACGTAGGTTCTGATTTCGTTGGAACCCATTTGTGCATTGGAATGGATGGCGTCGTTATTGGCGAAGCGCTTCTGCTGAACCAGCCTGGCTTTGATGACCCGCTGGCGGATGTCGCTGCTTTTGATGGTGGAAGTTCGGTAGTTAAGTAGCTCATCGAAATCTACCGGGGTGACTTCCACATGAAGGTCGATTCGGTCCAAAAGCGGTCCTGATACTTTGTTCAAATACCGCTGGACCACTTCTTTGCCGCAGACGCAAGCTTTTGTTGGGTGGTTGTGGAAGCCGCAGGGGCAAGGGTTCATAGCGGCAATAAGCATGAAACTCGCAGGGAATTCTATACTAAATCGTGCGCGGGAAATGGTAATTACCCTGTCTTCCAATGGTTGGCGAAGTACTTCCAAAACAGTGCGCTTGAATTCGGGAAGCTCATCTAGGAATAAGACTCCGTTGTTCGCCAAGGAGATTTCGCCTGGTTGAGGAAAACTGCCGCCTCCAACTAAAGCGACATCTGAAACCGTGTGGTGAGGAGACCTGAATGGCCGCTCTGTAATAAGCGCTGAATCTCTGCGCATCCTTCCAGCAACGGAGTGAATTTTTGTGGTCTCTAAAGATTCAGTCAAGCTCAAGGGAGGCAAGATGGTGGGGAGTCGTTTCGCAAGCATCGTCTTTCCGGCTCCTGGCGGACCAATTAGAATGGCGTTATGTCCGCCAGCTGCGGCAATTTCAAAGGCGCGCTTGATGTTCTCCTGTCCTTTCACATCTGAAAAATCCAGTCCAAACTCATCGAATTGCTGCTCAAACAACTTGGCGGTATCAATCACCAGCGGTTGAAGGGGTACTTCGCCTTTTAAATGCGCAATTACCTGCGAAAGGTGCTGGGCAGAATACACATCGATGCCGTCTACAATGGCCGCCTCTGCTGCATTGATTTCGGGCAAGATGAAGCTTGTGAATCCTTCGGCTTTCGCTTTGAGCGCTATCGGAAGAGCACCTTTGATGTAGCGGAGACTTCCATCCAAACTCAATTCGCCCATAATCATAGTGTGCTCTAAAACCGCAGCTGGGATTTGTTCGCTAGCAGCTAAAATCCCGATGGCTAGAGGTAAATCATAGGCCGTTCCTTCCTTGCGGATATCTGCAGGGGCCATGTTGATGGTAATGGCTTTTCCGGGCCACTTAAGGTTGGATTCCTCAATGGCGGTTTTCATTCGCTGTTGACTTTCTTTAACAGCATTGTCGGGTAAACCAACGAGCATGAAATTCACACCTTTGTCGACGCGTACCTCAATGGTCACGACGGTTGCGGCAATGCCATAGATGGCAGCACCAAAAGATTGGACTAGCATAGAGAAAAGGATGTAGTGTTTATGTTAAGTGGCAAGCAAAGCTTCGCGAAGGCAGGGCGAATTTAAGCTTGGTGTTGTTCGATGTGGTCTATCAATGAGTGGATCACTTTGATGTGAATCTCTTGAATGCGATCGGCATAACCATTCCAAGGCACGCGCACTTCAACGTCGCACAATGGAGCAATCTTTCCGCCGTCTTTTCCGGTTAAGGCTACCACGGTAATTCCTTTCGCTTTCGCAGCTTCTGCTGCTTTGATCACGTTCGCAGAGTTTCCGCTAGTGGTAATGGCAAGAAGGACATCGCCTTTTTGGCCGATCCCTTCTACATAGCGTGAAAACACATGGTCGAATCCGTAATCGTTTCCAACGCAACTCATGTGCGATGGGTCAGAAATGGAAACAGCCCCTAGTGCCGGCCGATTTTCGCGGTAGCGCCCAGAGAGTTCTTCGGCAAAATGCATTGCGTCACACATGGAACCGCCGTTTCCGCACGACATGATTTTATTTCCTGCGGCAAGTGCTTTTACCATGGCGTCTCCTGCATGCTCAATGGCTTGCAAGTTCTCGTCATTGCTCAAAAAATCAGTCAAGACTTTCTGTGCTTCTTCAAAATGCTGTTTGATTTTCGTTGTGCTCATGATTCTTCGAAGGTGGGATAAATTCAAACGTTACCAAAAAAAATCTGAGGGTAATTTGTAGTCGTTGTGATTGGGTTTGTAGATGGGGCGTTTTGGGTGAGAATTGAAATCGTGAATCGATGAGCTACTGACAAGGATGACCGCTTGCGCTCATCCGATGGGGAAATCGATTGATGGCTTTGTGCGGATATTGATCTGCCGCGGCAATCATCTACAAAGTTCTTCCTTACGTCTACAAAGTTGATGTCGGGCGTGTTGATTTGATTGGGACCTTTGCATAGGGAAGGGGCGAGTTCTAATCCATAAGTATCTGCCGGTCCTTTTCACTCAAACCTCCCGCTCTTGCCTACACTTTTTTTTTGGACGGATAGTGATCCGCCCTGCAGCCTACTTCCAAAATGAGCAAATAGAAATAGCGTTTAGGGCATGGGAAAGCGCTTTGTTTTAAGTAGTATTCTTCTAAGTGCTAAAACCTAAGCTGCCGCAGCAATCATCTACAAAGTTCTTCCTTACGTCTACAAAGTTGATGTCGGGCGTGTTGATTTGATTGGGAGCTTTGCACAGGGAAGGGGCGAGTTCTAATCCATAAGTATTGCCTGTCTTAAAGCGGCACGAAAGAGAAGGACGCAGGCGTTCATCCGATGGGGAAATCCATTGGTGCATTTGGACGGCTAGTGATCATCCCCCG
>Ga0222686_1000053_pt1 | contig 59722 bp, 93 predicted proteins | sample AntAcemetage1159_FD_181400 | JGI IMG/M metagenome (GOLD analysis project Ga0222686, IMG submission 181400) | Saline water microbial communities from Ace Lake, Antarctica - #1159 | ecosystem: Environmental > Aquatic > Non-marine Saline and Alkaline > Saline | place: Antarctica: Ace Lake...
TCCAAAGTAAGTCATTGGCGAAACATATAAAGAAGTTCTTTGACCATCTTCATCTAAAGCTCTAATCATTTCATCTTCATAAGTTTGTTTTAAAAGAGGCACTCTATCTGCTGCATATTGAAAAGACAGGTAATAAGATAGTCCTGCAATCATGCACGGTAAAAATCTAAATACCGCATCTGGATTATTTGAATAAGCTCCAGCATCTTCAATTCTTTTAACTACATAAAATTTTACATAAGTATAAGTCGAAGCATCGGGTGCTTGATATAAATAAATTTTAGGAGTGGTTTGTCTATCAACATAATATTGAGAAGGTTGACCTTGATTTAGTTTATTAGGAAGAGCAGCATAATTAGATCTATCTACTTTAGTTAAAGACACATCTTGAGTATTAGCTGTATCATTTCCTCCTCCCGTAGTTGAAACAAAAGCTTCTAAGACATCACTTACATCTGAATTACAAGTATATTCTGCTTGTCCTGCAACAAGAGCTATCTCATCTAATTCAACTTTCCATAAATGAACCCCTCTATTGCCCCAGTCAGAAAACAATACGTTTAAATTTCTTCTTGCTTTTCTTAAATCATTTCCAGAGTTAGGTCGTACTCCACATCTGTTAAATGCTTCATCTATAACTTCTTCTATAGTTAAATTAAAACTAGTTGTTCCTGAAGTAGCCATTATATTATATCCTTATAATAATCATTTATTTTATTATTGTAATCAAATGTTTTATCTTTTTCTTGGTTTATTATACCACCTAATTTATTTGATTTAGTGTTTAAGTATTTTGGATCCATTAAAGTATTTCTTGTATTTCTTCTTTTTTTTAAAGCAATTTTAAATGCTTCGTTAAAAGCTTCTCTACCTTCTTTAGGCATTTTAATTTTTTTCATTGCACCTAAAGTAATTTGTTGTACCTCCCTTAATGTTTCATAACGTTCTTGAGCATTATTTAAGGTTGCTGTTTTTTTAGCGGTATCAATTTTATTTTTTAAAGCACTTTTTTTTCTATAATCTCTAATATCTTTTCTGTCTTTAACAACAGCTTTGATTACCTTTTTAATTAAAGGTTTGGCTACCATAAGAGAAAGTTTAAGTACCATTATAATATATCCTTATAATAATTTAATTTAATTTTTTCTAATTTAGATAATTTTGTAGCACCATGTAATTTTATAGCCTCAACTTTATCTGCTTTACCTAATTTTGTAGATTGTCCTTTAGTTAAATCAATAAGTTTTTTACCACTAGCTTTAGCATATCTCTTAACTCCATATCTAATGCCGGCACTTAATAATCCACCAAGTAACATTTTTTCTTTTTTCACTACACTAAATCCTTGTAATAATCTTGTTGAGTTTCTTTACTAAAAGAAAACTCTCCTCCTTTAGAAAGTCTTTGAACACACGTTCCACCTTGCATTACTTGTCCTGGAGGACAAACCATAGGATTTGAACCACTTCCTTGTTGTTGAACGGGAGGTTTATTTTTTATTCCCATAGCTTTATTACCTCTATTAGTGTCTCTAATAGTTTGTAAAGTATTTACTATTTGAGCTCCAGGGATTAAATTTAATCTACCTTTTGCTTGAAAATTAGCTTTATAGTTATCTGTAAAAGAAGTAATGGACTCATCGCCTTGAGGTCCTGTATCTCCTAGATTTACATTGCCTTTTGCTGCAGCAGTTGCTCCTACGTTACCCATAGCAGCGCTAGCGGCTTGATTGGCTGCATTACCCATGTCCATTCCACCACCTCTAAGCTTTTTAACTTTAAGTTTATTTTTTCTCACTACAGAATATCCTTATAGTAATCCTCATATGATTTATTATTGTAAGTAACTCCATCTATTTCTGAATTAATTAGAGATCCATTATATTCCATCTCTCCACCTTTTGATTTTTTAGGTACACAATTAGGAACTTTACGCCCACCTTTAGACTTCATTCCAATCATTTCATAACCGTCCCAACAAGGACCTTTTGATTTAGCCATTTGTTTCTCCTTTATTTATAGCGGCCGCTTTGAGAGTGTAAAACTTCTCCTTTTTGCGGTTGTACAACTTCTTAGATTGTACCACTTGATGACGGTAAGTTCTAGACCTTAGGTTTTTGGCTATGGGGTTTGTAGATTTTGCCATGAGTTTTCAGTAAAACCTTTTTAAATTCTGATTTTTCTTTCTTAGTCCAACCTTTATTACTGCTGCCTAAACCCGGTTCTAGTTGTTTAGTCATTGACCCTCTAGTTATTGCCATAATTTTTCCTTTGTATTATATTATAATCCATTTAAAGATAATACCACACTATCTTTTACTTTAGTAAAATTTATATTAAAAGATATTATTGTTTTTCTTAGATTATTAATAATTTTTGGAGATCGGTGTATAATAAAACTAGGGAAAATTACCACATCTCCCTCTTTAGCATTTATTGTAATTTTATTATTAATATCTATTTGATCTAATAATTCTGTCTTTGGTGAATTTTCTGGTAGTTCTAAATAGTAAACACCTGTGTAATTTTCTCCATGAATATGCCATGTGTGTATATTGTCTTTTATATACTGTTGGTACCACATTCCATTAACTTCACATTTTTCATAATTTAAAGTTTCTGCACATTCATTAAAATGTTTTTCTAATTTTGGTTTGATAAACTTAACCCATTCTCTATTATAGTTTAAATTTTCTGACCAATCACATCTATTAATATTGTCGCCATAAAAATCATTCGTCATATTATAGCTCCAAGACTGATCAATCATAGACAGTAGTTTTTCTTTTACTTCTCTGTGACAGTCCAGTTGTTTAAGTATGGCAGCACAATTTAACTTTATTACCATTTAGATTCTGAGTTATTTGGATGAATAGTTATATTACCGGATATAGTTACACTGTTATTTATTTTTTTAACCATGTGTTCTATAAAACTTGGAAATATGACTATTTGATCTTTTCTACATTTAGGCAAAAACTCTAATTGAAAAAAATTAGTTTTGTTAAAAAAATAAGGTGCGGGATAATAAGATTCTATTAAATTAATTGCAGGATTAAAAAATATTGTTTTACCTTCAGTTACTTCTTTATAAATAATAAATGAAAAATGAGCCTGAGGATGAGCATGTTTTTCTTGAAAGTCATTATCAGTATATCTATTTTCCCAAATATTTAATAGTTGAATTTTTAAGGGCTCCTTAAATTGTGTTGAAAGTGAACCAGCTATAATTTTTAAAAGATAGTTAAAAGATTCCTTATCTAATATATTCGAATAATTAAATGAAGATAAAGTTTCGGAGTTCCATGTTTTTTCAAAATTTTGATTTTTAATATCTATCTTAGAGCTATCAATATTATCAATAAATATCGGAACAGAAAATAAATTTAATTTCATACTAAATCAACTGCCTTTCCTAAAATTGGTTTATATTTAACTTTACCCTCTTCCCTAAATGCATGCAAGAATTGTTTTCTAGGTTTATCCTCAACATAACTGCAATGACACCATCCGCTGTTGGGTTCTCCTTTTTTATAGAACTCGAGAATCATTTGATCATATTCAAGGTTCTTATATATCCAGTCACAAAGCTCAGCATTATCAACTCCCGGACATTCAAAATCAACGGCTTCCGCATCGCAGTGTTGACTGTTGACTGAACTACCAATAGCTTGAGATAACTCTGGAGATCTATAACACGAGGTCACTACTACAGGACCGAAGTGATCTCTGACGGGTTGTAAAATATTATCACAAAGTAATTTTAATTTTGCTATTTGATCTGAGTTAGGATTATTATCTATGCCCTTACGGACAGCAGTGTCTGATTTGATTAACTCTTGAAGATTAAAATTACGAGATAGATTCATGAAAAAATTATATTTAAGTTATATCTTAGACCATCAGTTGGTCCACAACCAAAGTGTATTTGATTACTTTTAAAAAGTAAAGCTTCCGATTCATTACTTATAAATTTTTCTTCTTGTATTTTTGTATAGCCATCATTTGTATTTAAATTATATAATATACTATAAAAGTTATCATTGCTATAATCAGTGTGTGGCTTACCCATAGATAATGGATGATAAAAATTATAATTTACCCTTTTTAGTTTATTAAAAGTCATTGATAATTCATCACAAATTTTGTTAGCTATTATAAAAGCAAACATATTTAATGTTTGATGATTAGGATGAGCTATTACTTCTTCATTAAAAGTTTGTAAAGCCAATCCTTGATCTTTGTTAAAATTGTTATCTTCTTCTTTTTCATCATAACCAAAATACCAACCTGGAGTATTTTGTAGTATTTTAATTATTTCTTTATTTGCTTTAGAAGGTAGAATTTTTTTAATTTTAGTAACCATTAATAATTAAGTAGCCTAAAATCTTTATAATAATAATTTTCAACATATTGTTTTTGTTTATTAGTTAAATTTATTTCAAAAACTTCTGAAAAAGATCTTGCATCAAATGTTTCTAATTTTAAATTAAAATTATTATTTATCCATTCAACAAACTTAGCGCCTAAACCATTTTCATATTTATAAATTTTAACGTCATAATTTAAAAAATTTATTTGAGGCGTATACCAATTATCATCATCATTAAAAATTAAATTATTTAAATAAAGGTTTAAATTTTCTTGACTACTAAGCATAGTGTCGATTGTATCTTTATTTAATTTTACATCAGAGTTTATAGCACTTAAAAATCTTGTAATTGGGTCTCTTATTACAGCAAATTTTGTACATTTTAAAAAATTTAAATAAACTTCATAATCTGGATAAGTTAGATGACCTATTTCTTTGTTTTTCCATTTTGTATTAAAGGCATCAAGAGAAACTTCGTGTTCATTAATTTTGAATAAATTGGTTATATATCTTCCACCCGTTCTTGGAACATGCACAAAGTATACATTTTTATTTATTAGCATTACTTACCTCTAACAGAATCGATGAAATTGTAAACCCTTCCGAATTGCTTATCAATAGACATCAAATCAGATTGGATCATGGCTACTATTAACTGAAGTTCTATGAGTGTGACCAATGTCCAGGTAGCTAAACCCATAAGGATAGTACCAAGTAATGCAATTAATGCTGTATTAGTTTTTCGGTTCATATTGGTGCTACAATCATTGTTAATGCAATAAAAGCTATAACCAATACACCTGTAAAATAATAATTCATCCGGGCACACTCCATTATTGACACGATAAACACTCCTCGTATTCAATTTCTTTTACTTCATGCTGGCATTTTTTACATTCACACAAATCCATTAATGGTGTGTAGTGTTCAGAATCTATTTTATCTTCACTACAATGACACCCATGGCCGCAAGTTTTACACTTTACCATCATGTTACTTCTTCTTTTTGTTAAAAAAATTAGATATTTTAGCTACAGTGTTGTCACAAAACTCTAGAAATTTTATAATGTATTTGTCAATCATGGTTTTAATAAATGTTGCCCCTAAAATTAAAAAAAATAATAAACCTAGTATAACATACATAAGGATGTCTAAAAACATCCAGTATGTTTTTTCTAGCACTTCCATCTTCTTCTAGCTTGTCTTAGTCTAGAATTAGGATCTCTTGCTGCTTTTGGAAACTGCTTCATTTGTCCAGCACTTCTTGCACAGTATGATTTTCTACGTTTAGCAGCTTTACTGCCTTTTTTAACTTTACCTGTAACTGCTGTCTTTAATTTTGATCCGGGATTTAATTTTCTGTAAGCTTTAACACCTTTACGGGTCATTCCTGCACCAGATTTAGTGCTACGATAGTTTTTCTTATTACGTTTAGGCATTCCACCTTTTGCAAAAGAATCTATGTCTATTTCGCCTATTTCTAAACCTAGATCAGCGTAATAATCCATGTTACGTAAAAGTTATAGAAACGTTTGGACAGTTAGTTACTGTAACGTGAATACCATCTTCAAAAACAATACCATTTCCTGGAACATAAACAGATAAACCATCTACACCAAATCCATAAGTAGCTATTGTAGAACCAGAAGCTCCACCACTTTTAAAAACTAATAATGCTGATGCAATACCTTCTCCTTGAATAGAAGTTAGTCTAACTCTACCGCCTGTTGCAACTAGTTGTGCTGTAGCAGTTGCATGAGCATTACCTTGATCTGATGAAAAACTTGAACCACCCATTATCCGTTACTCGTTGTTAAGTTAGGGCCAGAATATTTATCTGTTAATAATGTGTAAGCTTCAATATTTGTTGAAGTTTTAACAAATATTCCTTTTGGAAATAAAATACCATCGTCTGGAAAAGAAAAGTTAATCACATCGCCAGTTGGACAGTCTGCAATAAATAATGTATCCCCAGTATTTGAAGTGGTAGTTAATTCTAAAAGACCTGCTCCAACACCATCGTTAGCAACAATAATTCCTTTTAACCTTATTGGTTGTGAAATTACGGCAGTCCCTGTGTTTCCTGCTGTTGATCTTGTAGCTTGTATATCGCCTTTAAACATAATTCTCCTAGTTCATGGCTCCCGAAGGAGCCACTAATTATTTATTAAGCTATTGTAACACCTCTGTCTGCAGAAAGAATCCAACCTATAGAGCTATTCCATACTAAAGTAGCTGTTTCAGCCACTGCATCGAAAGCTAAAGTTGTTCCACTTGCAAAAGTGGCTGGAGTAACAGTTGCAGTTCCGCCACCATCAACAACCATAGTAATGATTTTGATTTGGCCTGAAGTTGTTCCATCAGCTAAAGTAACTGCAGCAGCACCTGCGGCTGTTGTAAGTTCTGTAACTAAGTTTGTAAGATCAACTGCACCTGCACCAGATAATGATTGAACACCACCTGTAATAGTTGCTCCGTAAGATGCGTTTACTGAAACTGCACCTGTTGTTTCGTTTTTTGTAATTGATTCAAAGCCATTTTCGGATCTAACCGGGCCTGAAAAAGTTGTGTTTGCCATAATAGTTTCTCCTGTATAGCGGTTATACTATGTAGTCTCTATACCGTCTGCTTAGTCAGTCTACATAATAATTTATTCTAAGTGTTTATATTATACACACAAATACTATATTAAACAATCTCCAGCCAAAATAACTCTATTTTGTAGATGTTTACCTAATTCTGGAGTGTGCTCATATTTTGAATTCCATGCATATAAAATATTTTTTTTAGGTTTTAAAGTAATTATATTTTGGTTTACTTTAAATAATGTTCCTAATTCCGTGTCTGATAAGTATATAATAAATGAAAGCTCTTCTTTAGATTCACCTCTGTAATGATTGTGCCACTCATAACTATCTAGAATTGAATCTTTTTTTTGATAATAAGCCCACATTCTTATTTTTAAATGAATTTTTTTTTGATAATGGTTAAAAATAATTGAAGCTATTTTTTCTGCTATTAGATAAAAATCTTTGTCTTTCCATAACTCGGAATCACTTTGAAAAAGGGGGTGTGTGCAATTTTTTTTATCACAACAAGGATATTTTTTAAGATATTCTATTGCTTTAGTTTCAAAATCTTTTTTATTTAAAACTTCACTAAAATCAAATTCTTTAAATATAGACATTTAATTATCCTTAACAAAATCTATGGCCAGTGTAATTCTTGGGCTTTTGCAAAAATCTACACCATGTTCTATTTTTGAATCAAATAATAGAACTAATCCTTCTTCTTCTTTAACTTTAAGAATACCAGGATTTAAATTAAAATATAAAGGATTTGTGTCATCTGTTTTTATAAAAATAATACTACTTATGTGTTCTGGTTGATGAGAGTGAGCATCGGCATAGTGACCAATATTATAATAATTAGCCCACCAACAAGATGGTTTATATTTTGATTTTGTGAGCTCAAATAATTTATTAGAAAGTTGTTTTTTTAAAATATCAAAAAATAAATAGTTTGGAAAAAAACCTGACGTTAATGCTTTAACATTATTTAAATCTTTTTTCCAATTTTTTTTAAGACCTAATATTTCTGTTTTGATTGTTTCTTTAAAATTATTGTTTATTTTAAATGAACTCAAGAACATTGTGGTTTCTTAACATAAAAAAAGGGGCAATGCAAATTAATGCACCACCCCTTTTAAGTAATACCGCTAGGTATTTAATCTAAACGATTATTAGCTTGTAGGTAAGTTTCCATTACCAAACACGGCTCTAGGGTCAGACCAACCGAAGCTGTATCTTTCTCTAGCTTTAAATCTTACGTTACCAGTATCGAAGTCGCCTTCCATAGCAGTTTTGATAGGTGATCTAACGAAATGTTTAAATCCGTTAGGCGTATCAGTAAGAATAAAGAATGAATCAGTGTCAGATAAGAAGTTATTAACTCTGTATCCTTCAGGAATCATTCCCATGTTAACCATTGCATTGATATCATTATCAGCAGTGCCGACTCTTTGAGGTGATTTCATTAGTCTTTCAGCAGTAAATTGTAATTCTTTTGGAATTATCATTTTAGTACCGTTAAGAGCAACTTTTAGTCCTCTTTCGTCAACAAAACCTGCAATGTCAATCAAAGATTGCTCAAGCGATGTTTCATTCAAATCAGCAGCAACAGCTAGTACGTTTGAGAACGTTCCACCAGTTGCTAACGGATGCGCAGCATTAACCAAAGACACACCATCACCACCGATAGCAGTAGTAATTTGTCCATTGTTTAAAACAGCAGCCGCTTTGACTTGTTTTGTGTTAGACATAGATCTTGCAAGTGCTCTAGTATATCTAGCTGCAAGTCTGTCGTACAGATTGTCTTCAATAGCTTCTTCTGTAATAGAGAATGCTAATGCGATTGTATCGTGTGTGTATCTAGCTGTAAAAGTCTCTTGAGCTTGATCGAACACTACTCCAGCACCTTCTTGTTTAACTGGTGCTGAACCGAAACCGCTTAACATCACTTCTTCTTCAAAAGCTCTGTCAGACGCCTCAGCAGGGAAAATTTCCGCATGCTGATTTTCGTATCTGTTGTATTCCAGGCCGAATAGTGCATTCAATCCTGGCTCTAGTTCTTTAACTAGTTGTGATCGTGATATAGCCATAATTTATTCTCCTATTATAGTCCTGTGCCACTTCTGTAGAAGTGATTGTTGATTCTAACTAAAATATTCGCGTTAGCTGAACTAGTATCTGAGTTATCAGGGTCTTGCGAAATATCTATTGCTTGTACAATAAATGTTGCATTAGTTCCTGATTCAGAAACATCAAGTTGCTGTTCCGAATTTCCAGTTTTAGTATTTCCACTAACTGCTGTTAGTGAGTAGTTTTGAAACAGATCCGCTCTTGCGAACGTTGCATCAGCATCAACTAAAAATACTGCGTCAGGGTCATCAACAACGAAAGCTGTAATATCAGCTGTTGCAACTGAACCTGGGTAGTAGTTTGAGAAGGTCGGCTTTTGCGTAGTAGGATCTGTGTAAAAACATCCATTGAAAACACCCACAACAGCTGTTGAAGTATTACCAGGGTATCTTTCAATATTTCCACCAGTAACTGGAATTACCATGTCACCTTGAAATATTGCTGTACCGTAGTTACTTGCAATAGTGTATCTGTTTTGAGCGCCAACAAGTGGTGTACCGTCTAGTTTTCTGTAGGGTCTAAGACCGAACTTTTCTAATTGGTTTGACATTTGTTTTTTCTCCTATTATGTTTATTTATATTAGCCGCCTTAGGTAGTTATCGTTAAGAAATTATTTCTTAGAATTACCGCCAAAGGTCACTCGAGATTGCCTATCAATATTGATTGGCATCCCTGGTTGTTGCTCCCTCATAAGATCATTATCGACTGCGGTCATTTGGTCTTGAGTAATTTTATTAAAATACTCAGCGCGCGATTTTAAAATCTCTTCCGGTATCCTTGCCAACACAAGGCCTCCAATTCCAATGCATCCATCGTATTGACCTGATTTAATTACAGGATATTGGCCTAAGCTTGGGTTCGAAAGAATCTCATCTGCTCTTACAAATTCCCAACCTTCTCTGAGTTTTTTAGTTACGTTAGCCGTATCCTCAAACCCAGTCACAGATGTTCTTATCCATCTATGAGCGTATCCCTGCGGTGCAGGTGGTGCATCCAAACTTGATGGTGGAGCCCAAGCAGTTTTTTTCATAGTTTCTTTTCTGCTTTCTGACTCGCGTGAGGTTCTTTTTATAGTATTATCCATTTGCATTCTCCTTCACGTATTTTGCGTATTCCTCTAGTGGCACCCCTAATTTTTTAGCGATAGCTATTTGTGAACGAGTGAGTTTCACTGATCGGCGTCCGTTTTGGTTTCGTTGAGCAGAGGCCACAGTTTGAACGATTTTCTTTGGCTCCTGACGATTAAACTTATGAGGGAAATTATCCTTCATTGTTTTATCAATTTCATTATAATACTCCTGACTCTCTACGTCAAACCCCTGGTCTATAAGATCTTGGTGAATTTGAAACGCAGCACTTGTCATAATCTTATCTGACCCAAACCATTCATTACTTTCAGCCCAATTTTGAGCCTTTCTAGATGGTTCTGGATAAGTAGGATTTTGAGGTGGTGGAGTAGTTTGTTGAGTTTCAGCTCTAGTAATTTCTGTTTGCCTAGCTGCTTCTCTTTCATCTTCTTCGACTGCAGTCATTTTAGCTTTTTCTGCTTCAATGGCTAACTTGGCTACTAAAGAATTTGCATCAGCAATTTTATCTGCATCTTGATCAACAATTGCATCTTTTAAAGATTGCCTTGCTTTCTCTTGTTCTGCAGCTACTCTAGCTGAGTATTGTTCAACATAACTTTTACTAGTTTTAGTATATTTAGTTTCAGATACATCTAATTTAGATTTAAGAGATTTTGCATAATCTAATGCTGCTCTTTCTCTTCTTTCAGACTCTCTGATTTTAAAAGTTAGTTTATCAATTCTTTTTTTAACTTTATCTGAAACATCGGATAAATCATCAACCTTAGTTTCTTTTTTATCTTCTTTTTCTTCAACTGAAATACCTTCGATTCCTGCAGTTTTAGGTTCTGTATATCCTAAATCAACTTCTTCTCTAGGTTCACTTTCATCTGATTCAACTTCTGATTGTTTTTCAACTTCAATCGACTGTTCTTGGATACCATCGGTATCTAGTTCTACCTCTTTGGAGGTATCATTATCTTTTTGATAATCACTTTTTTCTAACATTTGTAGCTCCTGTTTTTGCGTATGTATTAATATTGATGATGTATATCCTCTGGATCGTTGATCTTAGCAATAATTTCATCATCATTTAGAAGACGAACTTCTCCGCCATCTATCTTAAATCTAGATCCTGCATATCTTCCGAAAATTACCCAGTCACCTTTTTCACACCAAGGTCCTTCTGGAAATTTAACTTTATCTTTGTAGGCTAGATCACCAACTTTCAATACGAATGCACATACGGTTGTCATCTGTATTGTTTCGCTAGTTGTTTCTGTTAATAGAATTCCACCTTTAGTTTTTTTAGGTCCTGCGTAAGGCAATACTAAAAGTCTCCAACCTGTTGGAGTAGGTAGTTTTTCTAAAAGAGGTTTATTGTTAGATACTTCATCAGCATCTAATCTTGTTTCTTGGACTTCTTCTTTTGTCTTATAAGCATCAAGTAATGCTGTTTTAACCTTCGGGGTCTCTCCCGAAGTTGTTAAGTTCTCCGTCATTTAGTCGCTCCTGTTTAAGCTGCAGGTCTTTAAGATCCTGAAGCAAAGACTCTAGGCCTTTGATTTGCCCTCTAATATAGTTAAGTTGTTCTAGGTTGTCAACCTGGTGCACTATAGTGTCTTTTAGCGACTCAATTCTTTTATTGGCAACTCTACGAACTACTCCGTAATCAAGACCAATTGTGTCAGTGTCATCTATCATAAATAGATTTAATTTTTCCTTGAGCTTGTAGTTTTTTAAGATCACCTTTAGTTAACTTAGAATAATCAACAGTAACTTCTTTATCTAATAACAAAGGTTCTTGTCTTTTAGGTGTAAATAATTTTTTAATCCAATTCCACATATTATTTTCTCTTTATCAGATCGGTTGCTTTAAGTCCATAGACACTCGCAATAACACCAACAAAAATTGTTTGATACCAAAAAGGCAGGTTTCCAAAATGAAAAAAGAATAATTCCATTTTTTCCATATGTACAGGATTATCTGACCATACTGACCATCCCAACATTACGATTGGAATTGACAGCAAAACCAAAATAAATTCGTCTTTCCAGTCTGATTGTCTAGCTTCTAGTAATTTTCCAGAATACTCTAATTCTCCAGTACTCATTTTCTGAGCATGTTTCATAGCAGCATCTGACATAAGCATTTTCGTCTGTTGCTTATTTTTGTAAATATGAGTACCAGCATTCATTGCTAGTTTAATTGCACTTAACCACATTATTTTGCTCCTTTATTTTTTATGAGCACTATTTTTCATAATGCTGCCATCAGGCATTTTATGATAACCTGCTTTTACTTTTACTTCTTTTTTACTTCCCATATTTAAACCTTGTGGGTTTGGACCACGTTTAGGTGGTGGCCCAAATTTCTTGCCAGAAACTTTATGGGGCTTATCCTTAAACATTATTTTTTTATGTGTTTACCATACTTGGCTTTAGTCATTTTTCCACCTTTATTAAAAAATCTTCTTGCCATTGCTGCGGGAGATAATAATTCAGGTCCTTTAGCACCTTTATCTTTTGCTTTTTTCATAGCCAATATTCCTAAAGCAGCTTTAGTCATTTTACCAGGCATCAAAGATTGATCTTCTAAACCCATTCCAGATGTTCTAGCAGCACCATAACCTTGCATCATGCCACCGGACATTGCTTTAGTAGGTTTTGGTTTTGGTTTAACTGAATTAATAACAGGATGTTGTAAATATCCTTTTCCTAAATTAGCGTATGCTGCATCTAATCCTAATTTCTTACCCATTTTTAGCTCCTTTGTTTTTTATATTCATTTTTTCTCTAGCAACTTCCAATCTTTCATCAGATTGTTCGTCATTTACTTCTAATTTTACTTTATCAAAATCCAGTCTGTCTTCAAACTGTTCATCTTGATTATTAATTCTTAAAGCATCCGTTTCTGCTCTTCTTTGCATATCCATTGCTCTAAGATCTAGCTCTCTCTGTTTTAACATAATTAGAGGGTCTTGTTTAGCCCCGTCTTGCTGTGATTCAGCTTGAGCTAACTCAGAAGTTATTTGTGCAATACGTTTAGCTACTTCAGAATCCATCATTACTTGAAATTGTTGTGGATTTTGTTGTGCCATCATCATCATTTGCTGATCTTGTTGCATCATAGCCATTACTTCCTTCTGTGCTTTAAAAGAAACGTGTTGAGATATGTGTCCTTGTAGTAAAGCATACACTGGAGGGTTAATTTGTACCATTCTAGTTCTTAGAAACGCTGAATGGGCTGCTATATGGGCATCATGGTCTTGTTCTGGGAACGCTTGAGCTATTTTCATCTGTAAAGCCTCTGCATTTTCTATCGCAGGGTCTTTTGGAAAAGGTTTAACCTCTGGTTTTAGTAATTCTGGTATTTGTTTTGTTCCTAAGGCTTCATAAACACGAGTATAAGCTTCATGTAGGTTATGAAGTTGTGGATTTGTTTGTGCAATTTGCAATTGAGTCTGTGCTAACGTCACTCTTTGTGCCATTGAGAATATATTTGGATCTGCAACAGGTAAAACATCTACTCTTGCATCAAAATCTACTGATTTAATTATTCTATCTGCACCATAAACTGCATAAGGGTATTCAGGTGGCAGGTATTCTGCAATAACTTTTGATAAAAGTTTAAATTCTTGTCTCATTGCATAGTAACAACGCTTATGAATAGCACTCATTACTCTGCTGCCTCTTTCCATTAAAGCAATTGTAGTTCCAACAGCAGCATTTTGATTACCTTCTCCAACAGCTGTGTCTGTAGTTAATGCAAATCTTCTTCCTGCATCTACACAAAAGCCCATAAGGTTAAATAAAGTTTGCGAAGGTTCTTTGAAAGGTAGTAATTGAAACTGATCTCTAATGTTTCCACCCGGTGCATCTACATCTCTAAACTCTCCTGGTTGAATAGGTTGGTCATCGTCTCTAACTTTCATTCCTCTAGATTTAAATCCAGCAGGTAAGTTAGATAAAGTTCCTGCATCTAATAATTGTCTTAAAGCAGCAGTTGCTGTTCGTGACAGGCCACCGATCATATGAATTAAACCGAAACCATAAAAACCTAAACCTGGTAAAAATTTAAAGTGAGTGAAGTAATCTTTTCTAACAAACTTATTGTCACCTTCTACGTAATTTCTATAAATAGATAAAACTTCTCTAGACGATTCTTCTATAGTTACAATGTAAGGAATTTTAATTCCAAGTGAATCTTCTTGATTGTCTGAAATGTAATCCGATAAATCTAAATCTACATGAAGCTCTAAAATAGAATACATCATGTCATCTGTCTCTGTCTTTTTAGTTCCTTCTAGAGAACGATACTTATCTTTAATTGTGTCGTCTTTTGTTTGAGGCTTCATTAGCTCTACTTCTCTGTAGAAACCCGAAGCCATCTTTTTTAATAAATCGTTTTCTGATTGTCTTATTACATGAGTAATTCTTGGAGCCTCTTTTAAATCTGTTGCGTAATAAGGAACTACTAAATCTTCTGCAGGTACAAATTTAGATACTGCTCTTTCTAACATTGCATCGTAATAAACTTTTTTAAAAGTAGATCCTGCAAGTGGAAGATAGAATAACATCTGGTCAAACTCTGGAGTATATTCCTCCATTTTTTCCATAATCATATAGTTCATGAAATCTTTAACTCTGTTTGCTTGCTCTGTAGTCTCGTCAGTTTTTAATCCAAGAACTTGAGTCTTAACTGGACCATCGCTTGGTAATAATTCTTTGTATGCTTGTGCTTGGAATTGGGTTACTGCTTCTGCAAGAAGGGGGTGAGTAACACCGGCCGCTCCTCTAAAAGGTCTGTTCTGTTCTACGTATTTAAAACCTAAAAGATCTAAACCTTTTAAATAACCATCTTCCCAATCTTTTCTTGACTCTTTGTCTTTCTGGTAATCGGAAATAAGATCTGAAGATAATTGATTAAGGACTCTCTCATCCATGTCTTCTGCAATGTTGGCATAGAAATCCTGTTCAGCAGCTTCTTCTACTGCATCTTCCGGATCTTCAAATGTTACTGTCGCTTCTTCTTCAACGTCAATTTCTTCTTCGTTGTCGATAGGATTGTTGTCCTCAATAGCCATAAATTATTATGTTATCTTAGTTGCTTTATTTCTGCCGTTTTTGCATTTAGCTGTAACGTAAACACCATCTTTAGCTTTAATCATTTTACCGTACATAGCTCCGCCTGAATAACCATCTCCAAAAGCACCTGTATATTGATAAGTTTGTTTTTTTCCAGTAGGTCCTGCTAATGTTCCACCTCTATCAGAGGTAGCATTTTTTCCTGGACCCATGTTTAGTATTTTTTGAAATAAACTTTTTTTCTTAATGCTATTTTTCATATTGTAGTCATTAAGATCTTTTCCACCAGTAATCATAGAAGAAGCAGATTTGCCGTCTTCAGTTGATGCTAGTAAAGCTTTTTCTTTTGCACCCATAAGCTTGCTTGCACCATACATTGCAGCACCAGCCATAAGAGCTTTTTTAATTTTCTTATTCATAATATATCTCCTTATAGTATATTTTTACGATTGTAAACCAATTGAGCGAATAAATCTACAATATCGATCTAAAAATGTTAGTAGTATCTACTAAACCACCCATATTCATATAAGCCTTTTGAGGCAATAAGAACTTCTTTAATACATTGCTGTCTGCAATCAAAGTTGGAACCATCTCATAATTAGCCGGATCATCTGGACCCATTTGTTTAACAACTAAGTTCCCCCTAACTGATCCTGCGTTAGAGTAAGCTCTTAAAATTCTGTCAGCTTCAGCTTGTGTATTTGCTGCTCCTACATGATTATCAAAGATATAGTCATTGTCTATTTTTCTATTGTAAATAGCTCTATCGCTCTCTACTGCCATTCTATAGCTAGAACTATTACTAGTACTTATCTCATCGATAATTTTAAATTCTTTTAAAGGATTAGATTTAGGCATAGGAAACATTTCAAACTTAGCTCCATATTGACTGGCTTGTTTTCTTAAAGACTCATTCAAAGAAGAATAATTATTTAATTTTTTCATCTGTCCATCTGCTTTATTAAAAATAGCAGCTTTACCATTTTGCAATCCATAGTTTATTTCATTTCCAAATTTTTCAACATCAAACATTTTTATATTCTGGTTCATACTTGAAGGTACAATAGAGATCGCATTAATATCTCTTTCAGCCATTGAACGAAGTAAGTTCTTAACAACCACATCATTATATGATCTAGAGAAAGGACCTCCTGTTGTACTATCAACAGAACCTTGTTTAACTAATTGAGCTAAAGCACCTCTATCCAATTCATCTATTTTATATTTCAATCTATCTGCTTGTTGTAATTGAGTTCTAGTTAAACCCATACGTCCTCTTCCAAGTTCTTGATAAGGAGCTAACTGATCTACTAGTTTTTTTCTTTCTGTTTGTAACATTTTAATGTTACCATCTTGGTTAAAAGGACTTACTTTATTTTTAAAATATTTATCTCTAGTGCTAGAGTCGGATGAAAATTGTGGGGAGTGTAGATCTGATTGAACTTCAGATACTCTTATATGTCTTTTACCAACTCCTATTTTAGGATTAGGTAAGTCATCATATCTTGCAAACGCAAGTTCTCTTTTTGAACTACCTAAATAGTGTGGACTACCTTCTACATATTTAAATTTACGTGAATTGATATTAGGCATAGGGCCATCATAGTAAATAACATCCTCAGTAAAATTTTCTCCTCCATCTAAGTGATAACTTCTCTGACCTTTATGTTTTGGATACATGTTATACAAGTCCTGCTCACCTTGAATCATTGGAGGTTTAGCAGAGGATGCATTATACTTTCCAACCGCTTGATTGTATTTAATTAATAAGTTTGAGAACTTAGACCTATCTGCTTCCGCAGCTTCCGTTCCTGCTTGTCTCAAAGAAGTCTGTACCATAGTAATATCGTCTGAACTAATTGGACCTGAAGTATTCATAGCTGTTCTAATATTAGAATTAACTACTCCTGGAAACTCACTCATATTAATTCCAGTAGTTCTTGCAAGATCATCTCCTTCTGCTGCAATAGTAGCAAAGTCTGCTACTGGATCTTTACCTGCAGTTAGTCTTAATGTTTTAATGTTAGCAAGTGGCGATTGTCTAATCATTTTTAAAACAGATTCCCTATCTATTTCAAGTCCTTGATCTTTAGCTGTTTTTAAAAAACCAGAAATAGGTTGACCTGATTTATCAAAGTTAATTAAGTTTAAATCAGATAATTCTTCTGGACTTACTTTTCTAGATACTCCTTGTAAAGGTCCACCAGGATAAGTTAAATCTCCTCTGTTCGCATCTTTAAACCATTGAATCCATTTATCTGCTGGAGCTTTATCAAAGTTTGCCTCAAGCGCTCTGTCATAAGTTGATGAACCAAATATTCTTCCACCGGGTTGTAGAGGTGCTCCAAAGTTAAGAGGTCTATCTAATACTTCTCCAAATCTAGATCGTCCTATAACTGCTAATTCTGTTTTAGGAGTTTGAACAATTAAGTCTGTTGCTTGTCCAGTGGCCGTTGGTACTGGACCATTGCCTACTGGTTTGTTAGGTAAGTAATCTACTTTAGCTGCAGGCTTGCTCATCTGCCTTAAATAATTTCTAACACCAGGCATTCTTTTACCAAGTGCAGTTGCTCCTACGATTGTAGCACCGAGTGCTGCTAGTCCTCCAAGTGCTGAGGGTTCTTTCTCATCATAAGGAGTTTCAACGACCACCGGACTATTCTCTAACGGAGGAAGACTTCCTTGTTGGATAGATTCAATAAAGCTTTGTGGTTGTTTTATTTGGGACATTATATTAAACCACCCTTACGTTCTTTTCTTACTTCTCTAGTTAATTTTCTATCGACTTTCAATCTTTTTAATGCACTCTTAGGTACAATAATTCTACCGAGTCTGCCCTGCCTTTGTGATGGATATGAAAATGGATTTCTTTTAGGTGCAAATTTTTCAAACAATCTTCTACCCACAGCAGTTTCCCTAGCTGTTAGTTTACCTCTTAACATTAATCTATCTTTCTTAGGAACGGTTTTAACTCCCCAGGTTGCCGTTGGGTCAGTATTTGTTTTAGCAAAACTTTTAGCGGCTTCAACCCTAACTTTATCTGCTTTTTTTGTTTTAGCTCTTTCAAAAAAATATCTTCCTTGGTACTTATCATTTAATATATTCCCAGGAGCAGAAGATACGCTTTTTGATTTACTTGTACCTCTAATTACATCCGCACCTTTTTTAAGTAGTCGTAACTTTTTGTAACCTTTAATAGCAATGTTTACAATAGGTATTATAGCCATTAGAAGACTCCTGTAAATTTAGTTCCTTTAATAGCTATGCCGCCACCTTGTGAGAATTTTTTTTTAAATTTAATACCCAAAAAGTTTTTACCTAATTCAAGTTGAGTCTCACCTTTTGTGGGATCAATTACCATATTAGATTCTTTATCAAGTTTAGTTTTTGACTTGGTTACTTTTAATCTAAGATCTCCATCAGCAGGTTCTGTGAATAATTTTTTAAGATCACTTTCACCAATAGTTTTTTGGTTTTGAAAACTATTTTTATTATCAAAATTAAAACCTACACCAAAGCTATATTTATTTTTTGTTTTATCAACCACTAGTAGACTCCTTGAAAGCCTGTACCTTTAATAGCAATCCCTACTCCTTGAGTAACTGCTTCGCCACCATGAGTCATTCCTTTAGCTTCAACTGCTCTAGTTTCTTTTAAATTTTGTCTGTCTTCATCATCAGCTGCTTTTCTTGCAGCAAAAGGATCTTTGTAAACTTTTTCTTTTTTTGTTTTTTTTGACATTTTAATCTCCTATTTATGCATAATATTTATATTCGCCTGGTATACTCATAGGCTCGGGCTCATCCATATATGTAGCTACAAAATTACCTTGTCTGTATCTTAACATAGCTTGGGTGGTGCTGTCGACATAATCATCAAATTGGCCATATGGAAAGGCAGCGCATTCCTCAATGACTTCCTCTGCAAATCTCTCGCCATGAGGATAATAGACATTCCCTGATTCAAATATAGGGGCTACAGCATTAACTCTAGAATGCTTATCGTTTCCTCTAGTTGGAGTAAAATCTAGTACAGGAATACCTGCACGTCTAAGTTCTTGGATTAAAGATTGACCACTAGCCTTAGCCTCTACAATAATAGATTCTGGTTCCCAATATTTATAAGCCTCCATAGCTACTGCTTTTAGTTCTGGAAAATCCCAACGACCTTTTTCTGCATCTAATAAAATTAAACAGTTCTCGTCTGGAGTAGGTTCAAAGACTCCCCAAGTAGTAATAGCAGAATAGTCAGCAGTTTCCTTTTTTGAAAAAGCAGTATCATAACTTTGAATAATATGTTTTAGTTTAGGCACTTGCCCTTTCCAAGGTTGCCACCATTCTCTTTTTAATATAGCTCCCTCTTCTGCGACTGGGTCCTGCATATATTGTGCGTTCCAGTTTCTTGGGGCAATAGATGCTTTTACTTTATCTAATTCTTCTTTGTTCCAATACTCTGGCCATACAGGTTCACCACTTTCTAGGATCGCAGGAAATTCAATTAGGTTCCACTGATCTGATTTTAATTCTGATTGATTTTTTAATAGTCTACCGGTTAAGTCATCTTGAGCCCAACGAGTCATTACAAGAAGAATGGATCCTCCTGGTTGCAAACGCTGTCTGGGTCCCGAAGAATACCAGTCATAAGTTCTTTCCATAGCAGAGTCAGATAAAGAATCTTGCTCTGTATGGGGGTCATCTATAATAAGCAAATCGGCCCCTCGACCTGTGATAGATCCGCCAACACCCGCTGCAAAGTACTCACCACCATGGTTAGTCTCCCACCTGCCTTTTGCTTTTGAGTCTTCTCGAAGTTTAACATCTCCGAAGATCTGTTTGTACTCTTGGCTATCAATTAAATTACGCACCTTGCTACCGAACCTTCCAGAAAGTTCAGCGTTGTGAGATACCTGCATTATCTTCATCTTAGGGTATTTACCAATCATCCAAGCTGGGAATAGATAAGATGCAAACTCTGATTTTGTATGACGTGGTGGCATATTTACAATGAGCCTTCCGCCTTTTTCATTTGAAATTTTTGTTAATTCAGACGCTATATGTTGATGGTGGCCCCATTTTTTTGGGTCCCTTTCCTTTCTACAAATAAAATCTGGCCAAACGGATTGAACAAAATATAAAAAATTGTCTTGGCATAATTTAATATGTTCAATAAAAACTTTTTCTACTTTATCCCGTAATTGATCGGTTGTTAGTAATTCGTGTGACATAAGTATTTCATAGTTTATACCTGTATGTAATAGGTTGTAAAGGGCTACGCTGGTAAAAGCTAGGGCTATCTAACGTGGTCGGGGGGTGGTTTGGGTAGGTTTGAGTTTGGGTTTGGGCTTGGTACCTCTATCGGTACTGAGTAGGGTAGCCTAGCCCGTAAGGGCTAGGCGTGGCGTCTGTTAGTTCTTATCCTTATCGTCTATACCTTTACCATATAGTAGGTTAAGCACATCACCCATTTTAGCGAATATCCTAGTTCGGAAATCATCAACCAATGGATTGCCATTGTTAATCAATATGAACTCTTCAACTGCACTCTCCATGAACTTATATAATATTTCATAGTTTAAAGACTTCATCTTGTCGTCTTTAAGTAGTGAGTGAACTCTATTCACATCTATATCTTTGGTCATTGTTTCACTCAACATTTGAGTGAATAACTTTGATGGCAAGTTGTCGTTATTGTCTGGCATTATTTATTCCCTTTCTTTATTTTCTCTAATGTATCATTGAAAGGCTTGAACTCAAGGGTTTCTATTTGTTTATAGAAGCCATTAACAAGCAACTGCAATTTATAATCGCCACACGTTTTAACGTGTTCAATAAATGATTTGCTATCAAATCGTCTTTGAGTTCGTTCAATCTTTTGAATGTATGAACTGTTATCAATGATATAAACATTTTGTTTAAGTCTATCAAAGATACCTTTAACGATTTCTTTAGTATCAGATTTTAACGTTTGATACTTGTTAAGTAAGTAAGCTTGATTGATGTATGCTTTAAGCACTCTAACATCTGCCTTGCTTACTGCTTGGCTTTTTGTTTTTTTTGCGTTTTGCATTGTGTCCTTTATTGTTTGTTAATTTATAAGACAATAATTTATCTTATCTAGATAAGATAAAGATTTATTCAGAGATTACAATAGCTAAAATATATTTATTTTAATTTAATTTAATTGTGCTTGTGGATAAGTTTAGTTTAGAATAATTCTAATCTAGCTAGATAGTACAAAATCTTTTTGGTCTGGCAGGTGGGTAGAACTGGCACCTGTGCCGTCAGTCCTGTTGTTAAAAGAACGGCAACGGGATTGGGGAACGAGAACGAGAAACGAGGATTTGGAGTGATGTGCTTCAGCACCTGCACCGTAAGAGTTAATGGAACAACAAGAATAAAGGTGAACTAAAACGAGAAACGAGGATTGGGTGAGAGGACTTTAAACAGGAGCTACTCAATCAAAGACCTCTCATATGTGTGTTCGCACCCCGTAGGGTGCGAGGTATTAACTTACTTATGCTCTATTGTACTTAACCACTTATCAACGGGAGTTGAAACTTCTTCTGGTATTTTCCTTTGCTCTACCTTTTCAACTCTGCCATCTGCTCTTTCAATAGCGAGGTGCCAACTCACTATCTTTTCCCCTTGGTATTTTTTATCCTTGTTCGCACTATGAACGAGGAAATGTGCTTCGCCAAGTTCAGCCATATTACCACCAACATGTGTAGTACACGTGTTCACCTTTGTTCAAGGTTTGTTTAGCCTTATCTACAAAAGCGAGGTCGTATTTCTTCTGCTCTGCGAGTGCCTCTTTCTCCTCTTCGTAAGAATCACCACCAAAGAAAAAGCCCTGCGTGACGGGTAATTGGTCTGTGCGAATTGTTTCCTCTAGCTTATCAAGTATCTCACGAGAAAGCCAAAAGCGAGAACAATTGAAGTCACCCTCTGCACTTGGATTATAGTGGAAAAATTTTTCTTCAAACCAACCATGAAGTCGGTTGTGTTTTCTCCAATATGCTATTTCCTTTTCATCTTTGATTTGTGTCTTGTCGTCATCTACAAACTCTTTGGTTTTGTAGGCATACATGTCTAGTCCCATTTTGGCTCCTTATGTTTTTTGTTAATGTGTCTAATGCTTATCATACGTGGGATAGGTGTCAACAACTAATTTACATTTATTTATTCTTCTGAAAAGGTAGCCCTTTCAAATTTAATTATTAGCTTTAGAATTTGGTTGACCTCTGCCTCTGCGAGAAGGGAAAGCTTTTCTTTTACTATCTCCACTTTTTCCTCAACGGGAATGTGTGGCATGGATTTTTCCAAAGCGTTTGCGTTGTCTAGTGCTACTTCATTAATCTTATTATCTATATCTTCTGACGTGTTCATATGTATCCTTATTGTTATTTTGTTATCTGCTTATCATAGATGAGACGAGAATCAAACATTATTTTTACCCACCGAAACTTCCCCCAGCCGACAGCACTGAAGCCAAAAGGATCGCCAGCACGCCAGCCACATGTACCCCAGCACGAGGAAGGAGCGTGCCAACCAATATTAAAACGAGGATCAGCAACGAGGATCCACCTGCTGGTTAACGGGATCCAGGGTCTCTTCCTCAAGATTGTCTTCTAGTTGCTGCGCGGCAACCTCAACGGCAAACCAAACGAGGTCGTTCTTCAGTATAGTAAGAGAGTCTGGATTTTTGCAAATGTTATATATCTGTAATCCGTTTGCGATCCCCGCATCATCCGCTGCATCTGATACCATCGCCCATATCTCTGTTTCATGTTGATTATAAAACGAGGTCGTCTCGTTGTAGTAAGTTAGGCCCGACACGCCCCCGGCGCAGCCGTGTTTTGCAATGTCTGAGACTAGGCCAATACCTTCTCTTTGATACTGGACCAGGCAGGAGTTAATGCTCGGCATCTTTGTCCACTCGTGTATTTCTTTAGTCATCTTTCACCTCCGATTCTTTCCACGTGTTGCCGTTAGAGATGCATGCAGTGCTCTTGACACCTGTAAGTGCATATACTTTTCCGTCTTCAGGTTTGTCCTCTTCTACTTTAATATATTCTGTTCCATAGTGTTCATTCATCTGTTGTATTAGTTTTTTACTTATAGTCATGTGTTTGTCCTTTTGTTTGTTGTCTCCCATGTATATAAGAGCTCTCCCTCCTGAAGTCAAGAACTAAATCTTTTTTATTTTCACCAGCATCCTGAGCTGCAGGTCCCAGTCTTGTAATGAAAGGGTGGCGAATGTCAGCCTCTGCTAACCAAACGAGAACGAGGAATTGGTAATGGATGTGAACTTCCCAGCACAGAGCTCCTGATCCGCCAGCTCCTTCTTATAAAGAGTGGCGAAAGCCAAGTTGTCTTAGTCAAACGAGAACGGGAAATGATGATCCAGCAGAGCTCCAGCGCAGGTGCATGCACCTATCCATAAGACACCGACCACCTGCTAACCAGCAGATGAACGGGAACGGGAATTACTAGAATGAAATGATATTGAAGAAGAACAGTGCTACGAGGTACAGCACGGGGGGTGCGTAAATTATTATGTTTGTCATGTTTCTTTCCTTTCTTTTTTTAAACGGGATTAATAGTAAGACCACAAAGTACAAACTACTAATCCCTAGAGGCCAGAAACTCACATGGTAGATCTCCCAGAATCTCTGCCCTCATTTATATATATAAGATACGATGGGACATTTGTCAAGAGCTTCTTTTCCTGATCCAGCATCTGAGCTCCTGACGCCGTCACCTGAAGGATCGGCATCCGCAGGGGGTGAGTGCTAAGTCAAACGGGAACGGGAAATGTAGTTCAAACGAGAACGGGAACGGGACACCTGTGGATCCAGCATCCGCTGCATGCAGGTCCCAGTGTTAAGTGAGGAGTACTGATCTAAGTTCAGACCAACGAGAAACGGGAACGGGGTCTGGTGTGACATGCACAAGCTCCAGGTCTAACTGCGGAATTGTAGAACTACAAAGGACACCTTTCACTCTGTAAGTTTCTATGGCCTTCTCAAAGAGGGTCTGATAGATAATAAATATTGTACCACCATGTCTGTGATAGTTATGGATCCAAGCAATTTGAAACTTATCCAGCTTAGGAATCTTGTACGTATTGGACTTTAGTTCTATCCAAAAAGACTTGCCTTCTCCACACCCATGAACATCTGGAATACCATTAACAGTAGAGCTTTCTATCCTTGTAAAATGTATGTTTTTTATGTTCTTTTTAATACGATCAAACAGCTTTGATTCACGTTTTCTAAGAGCCATTTAAACAGTACAAGTTTTGTTAATGAAGTATTTTAATTGACTGAATAACCGATGTTGGAATTAAAGTTGTGTTACCAATATCTTCAAAAGTATCCTTGTCTTTAGTCTTGATGTAATCAGTAAAAATTCTAGTTACACCCTTCTGTTGGGATACAAGATAACCCTTAGAAACACATATAGGTAACTTCTCCATCTTTAATAATTTAGTAGAACTCCAACCCGCATCGCCTTCAATATCTTCCCACTCTATCTCTACAAATGGATAGTCTTCAATATGTTTACCTAACTTTTTGACGTTCAAAGGAATAGTTTTTTTATATATTTTATTTTTTTTCATTTTTTTACCTTAAATTCATTTTCAAATGTTATGTCAGTTCCATGATCTTTTTTATTAGCATAAGTTCTTTTGTCGTTCGTTGTTATATTAACTTCCCCTACTTTAGTGTTTAACATTTTTAAATGAGGGTTATGCACCTCATGAAAAACTGTAAAGAAATTTCCACTATCCAGTAATTTTTTCTGGCGTAACGTCAATAATGTTTTTGGCTTCACCGATCTTGTTTTCAAGTTCGGTGAGTCTTTTTTCAAGTTGATCACGACTCATTCCTTCTAATAGATTGTGGGTTACTTCTTTCTTGTCTACATACATGCCAGCTAATTGTCCAGCCCTATATTCTGCATTGATGGCTGCAGCAAATTGATTTTTATCAGCAGCACTATCTCCAAATCTTTCGTATCGTTTATATGATCGTAACTTGTTTGCGTATTTTGTTTCTTCTTTAGCTAATTTCTTTTCCAAATATCTTACAACATGAGGACTATGAGATGCGCTAGTTAATTTTGATGCCACTTCAGATAAACCATTCTTAGTGTTAGATGAATAGCCCGCCTCTTTTGCGGCAGCTGATTTTTTTATTGTCCCCCAATTGGCTACAAGTATATCTACAAACTTTCTTTGTTTAGGAGTTAACTCATTAACCGTTTTCAGTTGGTTGGATTTTTTAGGCATATTAATAATATATCCTCAAATCATACAAGTTGAAAGTCCCTACTAAGATATTTATAGCACTTTTGTTTACTTAAAAACCAAAAACCCAGTCTTTCCACAAGTAAAAATAGTTCTTGTCACACATGTCAGGCTGTGTCACAGAATAAAGTAGTCTGTGACAGAGTATTAGTGTTGTATACCAATGTTAATAGTCTATTTTGACACTCTTGTCACGTCTGTCACACATTTTGAGCGTAAAAAAAAATATAAAAAGGTAAAAACATCTTAGTAGGAGCGTACACAAACGGTTTTTGTTGATTTTACTGTCTTTTTTTGTGACAGCTTTGTCAGAGAATGTCAGAGATTACAGTTTAAAAATCTTTTGTCTTAATTTATCAATATCTTTTTGAATGAGTTTCCGGTGGCCAGTGTCGTTTGCTGCTCTTAGATCTTCATATAACCTAGTATATTTCACCTGCAGATGTTGCTTCATGGTAAAGACTACCTGCCCGTTGTCTAAAGCTTTAACATATCTTTCTCTTACCCAGTCGGAGTCCAGTCCCGCTATAGAACAAACGTTCTTATAATCCTCAGAATCGGACATAAACCAATCATGGGCCTCTGCCTTCACAACAGACTCGTGACGGCCCTGAGAGTTGCTTAAAACGTCTTCTAAGGCCAAAGTTAGGATAGCCCTAAATAACTTCTGTTCTGAGGGAACAGGATTTTCAAGCATATCTGCGGCTAGTTTCATTCCTAATAATTTTAAGACTTTGTTGGTTAGATTCATTTAGCTCCATAAAATACTTTAGTCAACAATTAGTTGGATTATGGAGATTTGTCAACGGTGGTGCCCAAGAAAGGGAAAAGGACACCACTCGCATTAACAAACCAAAGAACAAGAAAGGACAAAAGTCTTTGGTTATTTAAGGTGTAACTTAAATACGTTACCTTGTCTAGTTTTTTTAATTACTTTAATTTTTTCTTTTTTAATTGCTTTTCTAGTCATGGTAATTAAATTTATTAATTCAAAACCATCGTCAGACATCTCAAATTGATGGCCTACAAACATCATAGTCATAATAGATGTTACTTTAGTGTAGTCTTTAAGATCTAATGTACGAGCCAAAATTTCAAGGGATTCATTTAACTGGCCTCTCATGTCTTTGGGTTTACCACTCATATCATTTCCCTTCCATCAGTTGTTTTAGCAACTTTAGTTATTTCTTTTTCACGTAACTTACTTTGTAGGTATTCTTTTTGTTTAGTTAATGCATCATTCTTTATAACCAATACATCTACTTCATCATTTAATTTTTTAATAATTCCATTCAATTCTTTAACAAGTTTTGACTCTAAAATTAAATTTTCCGTACCGTAACACTTGTGAGTGTTGTTTAATATAGTTTCTAATCGTTCTTTATCTATCATATTATTTTCCTGTTCTTAAGTAATGTTCTTTTCGTCTTATTTTCTTTCTTTCCTTATGCACATCTCTTTTATTCATAACATCATCATTTAAATATCTATACCAAGTTTTAGTGTTTTTAAAAAAGTTATCAAATACTAAAATAAACCCACTTAACTCTTTCCAATTTAAATCATATGACTCGTTTTTTGTATTATAATTTAAACGACTTTTAAATTTACGGATCCAACGTTTCTCATAATGTTGTCTTATTCTTGAATCTTTTGATTTACAATTTATGATTCTAAAATAATCAAACACAGGACCAATACCTTTAGCTCTTTTATTATTTTGATAAGCCCTAGAGTAATGATCTAGTATTCTAGACATTGGAAATTTACTTTCACCGATGTAAGATAATTTTTTATCTTTATCGAATAAAAAATAAACACCAGGCTCATTAGCCTTAATAAAGTTAATGCCTTGTGAATGTTTAAGATTATGTATTTTACGTATTAGCATTCTTATGCAACAGTTCCTTTTTAAATGTCTCAATAGGTTTCTTTGCTTTCTTTGCTTGAAACACTACATAGTCATTTACTAATTTAGAAATCATCCTTGCTGGGTTTCTTTCTTTCATAGTGCAGAGGGCCGTTAGCATTGTGTGAGTTTCTTTTTTAACTGCAACACTTTTCCATTTATTTATATCCATAGTTTCTCCTAATTTATTGTTATTTTTTTATCAGTTTGTACAGGTATTAATTTTCCATCTTCTTTAGCAAATAAAGAATTAGGATAGTCTTCGTTTAATATTTTCTTCATCATGGCTCTTACAAATTCTAACTCAGCATCCATGTCACTATGTTTTAAAGTATATTTTTTTAATCTGTCTTTAATGACATACCACATAAGACCAAACAACATTGTCTCTGTCATTCCTGGAGGAGCTCCCTCTTGGTAAGCATCATTTAGTTTATCTGATCGGTTCATAAACTTAGTTAAAGCTTTTTGCCAATCGGATTGTAGTTTTTCAAACTCCTTGTCTAATTTTTGTTCACTCATTAAAATGATACTCCAAACATAAATGCAATTAAAGCTACAATAGAGCCTAATACAAAATTAGGAAAAGCTAAAATAAAAACAAAAATTAAACCTAAATATATACCTGTCATTTTTTATCTCCTTTTATTATATGTTTTATTATAGTTGTGTAAGGATTTGGTTGTAAATCTTTAGTACACGCACTCAATAATAATATTAAAACTATTAATTTAATCAATTAATTAGTCCCTTTCATTTTTGCAAAGTATTCGTCTAAATGAATCTTCTCTGCTTTTTCCCGTGATCCAACTTCAGATAAAATTAAATGATCTGCCATTTGAAAGTTAATAGGGTAGGTGGCCATGTTATGTCCTCCAATTTTCATTCCCATTAACCTATCTCTAGCGTTAATCCATTCATCATCATTGTATTGTAAGGGCTCACCACCAATTGTTTTGGAATGTACTTTTGACAATACATCATCTATTTTTGTTACAAAACTTTTAAAGCATAAACTTTTACTTTTAAACATTGTCCTCCTATGTTATAATTGCGTATCTCTTGTATATAAGAGGTATTTAATATAAGGTCAACCCCTAATGATAAAAACTTTTATTATATTTGGAATGATGTGTTTCATTGATCCTAAAATAGAAGATAAATTTGAACAATGTTTTAATATCTTAGAACAACCTTTTATTTATTACAAAGGTGAAGAAAACTGTTTAATTGCAGTCAAAAGAAAAAGTAAAGTTCTACGTGAAATATACACAAAAAAAGGTTTGACAATTACACAAGGACGCTTAAAGTGTCTGGAAGTCAACCCTAACGTAAATACTTGATTTATCAACAAAAAAAGGCTATTATTATCTTATGAAATTATATCGTGTCCAAGCTCGTCACTTAGGAGCCTATATAGATCATCAAGTCAGTTGTGACACTGAAGAGCAAGTGATACCTAATTTCATAAATGAATTAAACACGGGTAAAGTTAAAATTGAAGAAGAAACTTTAACTCAACCAAAACTGTGTTTAGTAACTTATGAGGAGTTAAATGATGGAATCAAAACAAGCACTACTAGCTAGAAAAATTAGCTTAGAATCTTCTTGGAACCAAGCTTATTTAGAAGAAGGTAAAGTAACTAACGCTATGCAAGAAACATCTCAAGAAATTAAAACAATTGTTAAAGAATTAATTGCTAGAGATATGCAAGCTGTTACTTCGAATAATAAAGATTTCGAAACGCATTTATTTGCTGGTTAAACATAATCGATATAAGGGTGAGTCTCTGAGACTTTAAACCAATGTATCTTCCCGTTCTTCCATTGCTTTGCAGTTTTATAACAAACTCTGCAGAGAAAGATATTCTTGTCTCCTGTTTTCTTAAAAACAGTATCAGCTTTACAGTGAGGGCATTGACCTACCATTAAAGTAGGATCTTTTGGATCTATCGGTTTCTCTCCCATTACGTTGCCTCTCCCCAGTTGTCCCCCAATGCTATATCAACTTTAGAAGGAACTTTCATTGGCACATCATCTAAACAATGTTCCATTTTATTTTTAATAGTTTTAACATCTGCATCTCCACCTATATTAAAACATAATTCATCATGTATTTGTAGCAGTGGCCGGTGGCCTTCCTCGTAACATTCAATGATTGCTTGTTTAGTCTGATCTGCTGCGCTACCTTGAATCAGTTTATTTAAAGCCTTGTATGTTCCTGCACGTTTTAATTGATGCATTTCGTATTTAGAGAAAGCTTCCTGCTCTGTCATTGCTTGGAATACACCCCAAGCTTTAGGCTCCCACATATTAAATCTACAATGTCTGCCTCTTATAGTTACAACACCCCCCTTTTTATCTGCAACTGACATACATTTATTTGCTAACTGTTTTACAAAAGGTACCTTCGCATTATATTCTTTTAACAATTGTTTAGCACTCTCCGTATCAATTCCAAGTTCACGAGATAGTTTCGCTGCACCCATACCATAAAATAATCCAAGGTTAATTGTCTTAGCTTGTGATCTTGGTATGTCGGCCATGTCTGCTACTACTTGGTGGAAGTCTGCATCTTCATTTTGATATGCTTTAATTAGTTCATAGCTTCCTTCAAATCCAGAATCTACACTTGATGCATAGTGGACTACTAATCTTGGTTCTTGTTGTGAATAATCAAATGATCCCCATTGCTTTTCTTTGTCGGGTAAGAATAATGATCTAATTTGTTTTCCAAACTCTTTGTTTCTTGCAGGTACCTGCTGAAGATTAGGGTTAGACATTGAAAGTCTTCCCGTTACTGTTCCACCATTATCAGATCTTAGTTGATTAATTTCTGCATGTATTCTTCCCTTGTGTTCGAATTTAAATATAGAGTCTATAAAAGTTGAATGAAACTTATTCATCTCTCTTGCTTCTCTAACAAGTTTAGCTAATGGGTGAGTACAGTTGTGTAACCAGTTAGTAGTAAAGCTTGGTGCCTTAGTTTTTTCTGTTCTATCATAAGGTACTTTCATTGAATCGAAGGCTTTAGCCACAGATGTTGCAGCCCATAATTCTACGTCAATTCCCGTTAAACCCTTGATTTCATGCAGTTTTTTCTTCTCTTCTAAAACAAAAGTTTTCTTCATTACTTCAGCTTTATTCATATCCATTCTTATTCCGTGCTCACGCATTTCTATTAAAATAGGTAATAACTTTGTTTCCATTTCAAAAATAGAGGATAGATTTTTTAATTTAATTTCTGTTTCAAATTTTCTCCACAGTTTTAAAGTTAGTTCAGCATCTTGTTCTGCATATTCTCCTACAAATGATGGAGGTAGTTTCCATAAATCTGCTTTAGCATCTAGTCCCCACTCTTCTGCTTTCTCTCTTAATTTTACTTCTGATTTTATTTCACCAAGATATTCTGCAGACAATGCGTTCAAAGAATAACCTCTTCTGTTCTCATCAATGATTGCTCCTGCAAGCATAGTATCTATAATTTTTCCATTTGTTTTTATCCCTGAAGCTCTACACCAACCAATATCGTATGAAGCATTGTGACAAATTTTATCCGCATCTGATGCCATTACTTTTTGAAACCATTTCATAGTCATGTTCGGATCTAAATTATCTCCTCTTTCATGAGCTATAGGAAAGTATCCTTTGAATCCATCTGTTGCTACTGCTATACCAACGATCTCTCCATCTTTAGTCGGCCATCCTGGTCCTGTCTTTTTAATATTAGGATCTCTAGTCTCTAAATCTATTGCTATCGTAGAACGATCGCTTAGATCTGGGTAGCTAGTGGGCGGTGTCCAGTCACTATCAGTCGTTGTAAATGTAAGTTCAGTAGTCATTACTTCTCTCCTCTTTTAGTTCGTTTACCATATAATTTTTGCCATGACCAACTCGTTAAGTAAGTTGAGTAATGATATATCCGTTCAAGTATGTATCTTCTCATTTTTTCTTTCTCTGTTTATTTTTTCTACCCATATACCAATCTCCAGGTTCGTAATCCCATTTTTTACCATGGTGGCCCCTAATATCAGCATAAAGCATTCTAAGTTTAACGATTATTTTTCTTACTCTTCGGATCATCTTTTAATTTTAATTTTTCTAGTTCACAGTAATGTATAATTTTATCAAGGTCTTGTTCTGCTGTTCCTTTAAATAAATATCTGCAAACATATTTTACCACACATCCCTGAAAAAATGATAGATTGTTTTTTGAAATAAATTCATAAGGTTGTATTTTAAAATTATCTTTATAATGAGATCCACCTACCTGCCTACCTTGTGGAAACGTTTCGTCAAACATATCTTTATTACTCATTTATACTCCTTTTATAGTTAGAAAATATTTTACCCATAGGAAAATAAAATTCATGATTTGTTGCTAGTAAATGAAGTGTCTTTTTAGCACGAGTCACTCCTGTATACCAGACTCGGGCTTCAGCCATTTTATCATTACCATTCTTACTATTAAAATGAGATGGCCAATTAGACTTCTCATATATAATAACATTGTCTGCTTCTCCTCCTTTAACGGAGTGAATAGTGTCAATAATAATGTTAGCTTTGTCATCAAGTTCTACATTGTTTTTTAACATAGTTTCAAAATAATCCAAGTCCTTTATAGTAAATTTACGGTTTAGTACTTCCCACCAATTGTTGTTAGGTGTATGTAGTCCTGCTTGAGTTTTTAAAAATTGTAGATCTAAAGGTTCATTAGGATGAATAGCTGACCAAGATTTAGCATCTATCTTTCTCCACCCTCTTTTTATTTCTTGGATAAAGTCATACATAATTCCCACTTCTTCTTTGTTAAGAGTTCCTCCTTTTTTTAACTTCTCCCAATAAGAAATAGCTAACCATTTGTTCATATTAAACGATTTATTACCTCTCATGTCTTGGAAATATAAGCCTTTTGCTCTAGCAAAATCTCTTAATTCGTTTACATTATTTCTTACTCTTCCTAAAATTAGCCAGGAGCCCTCTATTTTACCTATTGGAATCTCATTAAACTTAGAGTATCTCTCTATGTAACCTCTTACATTGTTGCTAGTAAATTCTTTTTCTTGTCTTACAGTTATAAATTTTAATATTTCTTTTGATAAACTATGAACATCTTTGTTTAATCTATATGATTTTTTCAAGGTAAATACTTTTCCAGGGAAAGTTAGGAAAGAATGTACATCTGCACCATTCCATTCATATATGGCTTGATCATCATCTCCAGCTAAATAAATTCTTTTTGCTTTTTCTGCTATCTTGTAGACAAATTTCCATTGAAGTGGAGTTAGATCTTGAGCCTCATCTACTATAAATACTTTGTAATGTTGTGGATTAACTTCTTCAATATATTTTTCAACCATATCTGTAAAGTCTATTTTATGATTCTTTTTAAATTTTTCATAATTTCTTATGATGTCTCTATATTGAATTAACCTTCCTCTTTTAATTGTCTCTCTTCTAAAAGCTTCATCTGGTTCAATTAATAAATTTCTAGATTTGTCATATACTCTAAGAAACCAGTTATTAAATACCCTGTTGTTCATGTCTTCATCACTCATGTTAGCTGAAACAGTTCCCCAATCCGTATGAAACTCCAACATATCTATTCTAGGATCTACCACTTGAACGTTATCTAAATGTTTTTTACAAAAAGAATGAATAGTTCTAAAATTATCAAAATCTTCCTCCTTATAATTTGTAAATTTTTTAACTACTCTTGATACAGCTTCGTTAACAGCTTTGTTTGTGAAAGATACATAGACAATCTCATGAGGTTGTACACCTAACCTTAACCATTTTTCTATTATTTTAATAAGCCTCGTGGTTTTACCTGTACCAGGAGGCCCAAATATTTTAGCAGTTTTATTGATTATCTGGATCAAAGCTAGGCATCTTCTTGTTAAAGTTAACGTTACGGTCTTTTACAGATTCAAACTTAGGTTTAGATATTTTCCAAAGTCTAGCTGTGTATTCCTTATGCTTCCTTATATACTCTGCTCCATTGTCTATTAATATTTCTTTTACTTCTGGAGCCTTTAAGTTCTGACCTTCTTTCTTTAAAAACTTTTTAAAGACCTCTAATCTAAAAAACATATAACCATCTTCTTCATAAACATAATCACTTTGTGTTTGAGATATATCATCTGCAACTTGGTTATCATCAATAAAGTTTTTGAATATGTATTCAAATTCATCTTTATCATCATCTGTAAAGTCATAACCTTCCACATCAGTTTGTATTGTTTTAAGATAATTTAACCATAAATGAAATGATTCCTTCTCCATAGTTTTCCAAACAATATCTGTATCAAACAACTGTGTTTTAAGTAATTGTTGCTGACAAAGTTCTTGTCCAGTTAATCTTATAGGCTTCTTATCAATAGTTAAAATATATTTAGGTGGCTTAGTATTAATCTTTTGAAAAGAATCTACAGAAAAACTATAGTTACTTTTACCTATACCTAACTTTCTTTTAATACATAGATCTTGGTTACAAAACCTTTTAGCAGGCGGAGTGTTACATTTATAATTATATTCTTTTTCTTTAGTTAAAGAATTAATAATTGTAGCCTTAACTTCTTTTGCAGGTAATGCATTTTCTCCCCAAGCTTTATTTACTTCTTGAAGATCATGTTCCCATGCTCCTTCTTTACCTAACTTCTTAATCATACATACACCCACATTAAACAAAGCTTCGTTTCTACCACCTTGCTCCATTTGCGTTGTCATAAATGATTGTACACATGGAGGATATTCCTTAAACATATCGTCTCCGTTTTCCTGTACTTCAATTTTTATTGCATAGAAATCTTTCGGTTTTAATCTAAACTTAGCAACAGCTTCTGGTAATTTCTCAAAAGGTATCGAGTGGCCGTTGTCATCTAATGCATATCGCATAGTCATTTCTGCATTAAAGTAAGGTAGATTTAACCAATTACCTATAGTTCCTAGTTCTACATTAATTGTTCTTTGTTTAGGAAATATTTCACAGTCTCCAAAACCTAATACTCCGGCTATCTCAGTTAATTTATTAATCATCTCAGATGCAGTTATCACACCATCAATATGTAAAAATAAATGTAATCCACCAGACTTAGATCTATAAGGAAAGAGTGGAAGTTTTAGTTCTCTAATTTTTTTAATAGTAGATTTAATATCCATAGAATATTTATCTACATCAATACAGCCCCACTTACAGTTATTGTCCTTCATAATTGGAACAATACCTATAGAGACTTCACCTTTTAGATGTTTTTCAAATAGTTCGTTTGTTACAGACCCTTTCTTAGTAAGCGCTTTACCTTCTGCTTTACCATCAGACCTATGAGCCCCATTGAGCTCATAGGTACCGTAAGCGGAGTCTAATCCGCCGAATAGGTCGCTAAAAAATTCTAGCGATTCCATATTTAAAACGGTGCTGATGTTACTTGTGGCTCGCCTTCTTGAGAAAGATTCACCTTAGTATTTCCTTGCTTACAAGTTTCATAGAACGACATAGCCGTATCCATTAAGTCTTGATTAGGAATGTCTTTATGGTGTTCAACTTCCCATCCAAACCAAGAACCTAAACTATTCTTTTCAAGCATAGTCTTCATCAAATAAATTTGAGACCATGTTGGTGGTTGGAACATTCCGTTTTTACCTTTTCTTCTCTGAGAAAGCATCATTGAATTCCACTTCTTAGACTTCTTAGCTTGAGTGGCCTTCATGACTATAACTGCTGTCTCTGACGGTTGATCGTTTTCATCCACGACTACTACATAGTGATAATGAGTAGGTTCAATATAATTACCACTTGGTAATCTATCTTTTCTATCATCACCTCTAATTGTTTTAGTCATAATGTCTGAATCCGCAGCATATGAATTAACAGGTGCAACAGAATTCTGTGTACCTCTGTCAGCCCACTCTACGTATTCAAATTTATAAAAACAAGGAACGACTTTAAAACCGTCCTTACCATTATAAAGTTTATTCAGAACAGTATTAATTACCTGTCCTGGTCTTGCCTTCTCAATAAACTTAGAATCACCTTGAGTTACGTGAGGTGAATTGTTAGTGAGGATCTTTAAGAACGGAAGTGATACATCATTTGATGTAATGTTTTCCGCTCCTGCACCAGCTAACCGTTCCAATGATGAAACATCTAGTGATGGGGCAGATGCAGTTTCTTTTTTAACTACTTCTGATTTTGGCGTTTCTAATTGTGCCATGTGTTACTCCTATAGTTGTTACTTGTTAGTTTTTATCTTAGTTCTATTAGCAACGTATAACCCAAATAAGTCTGAGGGTATAGTTTTATTTTTCTCGGATTGCTCTTTAACAAATCCTCGAAGCGTTTGCCAATGGATGTCTTCTTTTTGGTCTACGACAAGACCTTTAGCTTCTAGCTCAGCTTTTACTCTAGCTGCGTCAGAATCTTCTCCTTTACTAAACGATAAGGTTAAGTTGTTTTTAACCAAATCCCCAAAGTTATTATCACGTAGCCATTTAAAAGCATCCGCTTTTTTATCTTCTGGGATCTTCGCATAGTAATAAGGTGCAACCTCAACAGAAGAACCATCTTCTAGTTTGAGCATTGATATACCTGCCTCAGACATTACAGCAGGGATAACTTCTTCAGATAAACGTAGTTGCTCTGCTTTAGCATTTTTAAGTGCTATCTCAGCTTGTTCTACAGTTTTATTTTGAGAAAGTAATTCATTGCATAAATTTGCAATATCTTTGGTTTTATCGGTGTCTATACTTATATTTGTTAGTTGTTCTAGGTTCATAAAAATGACCTCCTTTATTACCTTGACTATATAGTCATTAAAACCTATAAGTCAACCACTATGTTGAACTTGTTTAACTTTAAAACCGCTCCTTACGAGCATCAAAAAATTGCCCTAGAAAAATCCTGGAATAAATTAAATTACGCTTTCTTCATGGAAATGGGAACAGGTAAAACAAAAGTTACAATAGATAATATCGGTTTACTACGACTTCATGAAGGTATTACAGGTGTTTTAATTATTGCACCTAAATCCGTATACACGGTATGGGCCTATGATGAGATCGAAAAACACATGAGTCCAGATATTGACTACACTACTTACATTTGGAATATAGATAAACCTAAAAAATTAGATAAAGCTTATAAAGTAAATAAAGATTTAACTATTTTTTGCATGAACGTTGAAGCCTTGTCTACTGCTAGAGGACTTAAAGGTGCTACAGAGTTTTTAAAAAAACACAAAGCCATGACTATTGTAGATGAGTCCACTACAATTAAAAATCATAAAGCCATACGAACTAGAAATATTTTAAAATTAGCTAAATACTCTTTCTACAGAAGAATCTTAACAGGTTCTCCTGTTACTAAATCACCATTAGATTTATATACTCAGTGTGGTTTTTTAAATGAAGATCTATTAGGTTTCTCTTCTTACTATACATTTAGAAATAGATATTGTGTTACACACAGATTAGATTTAGGTGGAGGAAAATACACTGAAATACCTAAGTACTATGTAAAACTAGAGGAACTTGAAGAAAAATTAAAAACGTTTTCTTACCGTGTTACTAAAGATGAATGCTTAGATCTGCCTCCTAAACAATATACCAAAAGATATGTAGATATGAATGAAGAGCAAGAAAGAGTTTATAAATCTTTAAAACAATCTGCTATTGCCATCATTGAAGATGAAACTGTTTCTTATAATAATAAGTTAACTGAAATAATTAAACTACATCAAGTAGGTAATGGTTTTGTAAAAACAAATGATGCGGAATTAAAAGAATTTAAAAATCCTAAACTACATGCTTTGTCGGATATAATTGAAGAAGCAAATGGTAAAATGATTATATGGGCTAACTATATTTATAATATAGAAAACATTATTGAATTTCTTCAAGACAAATACGGTAAAGCTTCTGTAGTTGCAAATTATGGTGCAATTGATTCTGCTAAAAGAACTATTGCTATGAAAAGATTTCAAGAAGATCCTGAATGTTTATTCTTTGTAGGTAATCCTACCACAGGTGGTTTTGGACTTACTTTAACTGCAGCAACTAATGTAGTTTATTTTTCTAATAACTTTAACTATGAAGTTAGAAGACAATCCGAAGATAGAGCCCACAGATCTGGTCAAACTAAAACTGTTTTATATACAGATATTATATGTAAAAATAGCTTAGATGAACGTATTTTAAGTGCTCTTCACCAAAAAGATAAATTAGCTATAGCAACCATGGGAGATGAGTTTAAAAACTGGTTAAAATAGTTTATACTCATTCAATGAGAGACAATAAAATAATAGAAAACTTCATTAAAGAAAAATATAAAAAAATAAAAGAGATGGCTTTGTTTAGAAACTTAAAGAAAGAAGTTGAAACAGGTGCTAATGGAACTCAAGATTACATTATTAAAGAAGGACCTAATAAAGATAAATTAGCTAAGAAGTAACTTTGAGATAAGTCTCAAATCTTTCCCACCATTTATCTTGATAATCTTTTAACTCTTGTCCTTCTAATGAAAATTCTTGATAATTAAAATCTCTTGAACACATACATATTTTAACTTGATCTATTTTCCCATACATACTTTCATGAGCTAAACTATAGGCTCCTAGTTGAGTAAAATAATCTTGAACAGCACTCCACTCTCTTCTTTTAGGTTTGTTAGTCTGTTTCCAATCAAAGATAGTTACTTTATCATCTATAACTCCGATACAATCGGTTGCTCCCGCAAATTTTTCTGGGAAAGCTAAACTAATTTCATTTCCCCAAACTTCAGTTAATCCACTAATATTTTTAAGAATAGTATGAGCCATCTTTCTTGCTCTATTTCCTTTCTCAGAAATATTTAAATAACCTTTTCCCTCTAAATATTTTTCAATAACTAAATGCATTTCAGTTCCCATAGAAGCAGCATCATTTTTAATTTTTTCTGCCCCCTCTTCTCCGACACGTTGCTTCCATCTTTCTAAAGCTTCTATAGATTCTTTGTCTTTTGTGGCTCCAAGTATAGTGGTTACAGAAGGTAGTTTAGTTCCATCCACAGAATACATACGTTTGCCTGTTTTAGGATCTTCTGCTCTGGAGTATCTTTTATAGGGAAATTTTTCTATTAATTCAAGTTCTGTTAAAGTAAAGGAATTGTCTTCTAAGTTTTCTGTAAATATCATTCCATATTAATACTACATATGATTAGAAAGTACAGCTAAAAGTATAGCTCCTAAACCCCCAATAATAAACTTCTCTAATCTATTTATACGGGTTTCTATCTTTTCAATTTTTTCGAATGTTTGTTTTTGCATTAATCTGCAGATCTTTTCATGGTATTCAATTTTATCTAAAGCTGAAGTTCTTTTAGGCACTTAGAACCTCGTCTGCTCTTTTGTAGGCATCTTCTACTAATCCACCTTCATTCATTTGTTGAGGTTGATTTTTATTAGCTAGAGCTTGACCTAATGTATCTTGAGGGAATAATGTTGCAAATTTTTCACCTTGATTTGCTGTTGGTTGAGTGGCCGTTGGCATAGTAGTCGTTGGTGATTGTGCTGCAATCGGCTCTACTGGAGGCGTGTTAACCGGTGCTTCTGCTGCCAGTTGTAAAGGATTAGAGTTCATTAATTTTTGAAATTGATTATGACTAGCACCCATTATAGAAGCGCCAGTTAAATATTCTTCTCCTGCTCTTCTCATTTCAGGACTTAACATTTTACTTACATCATATTCTGGATAAATTCTGTCTCTTGTAAATTTAGACATACTTCCAAAATCATAACTATTTCCTAAAGGAACATTAGGATCTAATGATATTAATTTTTGTCTGACTTCTTCAAAATCTATTTTATTAGGATCCACTCTAAATTCATCCCCCATTGCTTCAAACAAACTATTAACTGTTCTTCCATAAGTTAATAAAGCATCGTTATAAAGTTTAGGAGTTAAAGGTATTCTTCCTTTTCCAGGAAAAATAGAATCTGCGTCTGCATTTAATAAAAATCTATGTGCTTTATTCATCTCCATTACATTTTCAGCTACTTTAGCACTTGCGATAACTTCACCAAATAATCTTGCACCTAACATAAGTTTTAAAGTATTTCCTATACCTAAAACTGCTCCTGTTACTGCTGTAGTAGTCATACCCCCTTGTCCACTACCTGCTCTTAAAGTTAAACTTCTTTGAATAAATTTAGCAGGATCTGTAGATGGAACACTTTCCATAGCTCTTTTAACTTCAACAAGATCTTCAAACATTTTAAGAGCTTTGTCTCCTTTTGGTCCACCGCCAAATATTTCTCTTATTTTATCTTTACCTTGTTTGTTATCAATTCCTAAATTTTTAGTTAGATCATCAATACCTAATTGTCCAAAATCATGGTTACGTATTAAACCTTCATTAAGATTAGCTACTCCGTCTCCTTGAGTAAATATTCTTGCATCCACATCTGTTACGCTACTTATTTCATCAGTTCTAGTTTTAGCTCTAACTCTTCTTTCTGTTTCTAAGTCCAGTGGATTAAAATTCTTTCTAACAAAACCTTTATCAGCTGCTCTAGCAGCAATAGCTTGAGCACTTAATCCTTTTAAATCTCTAATAGGATTAGAAGTAGCTTTGTTAATAGATTCCCATAACCACTGTTTAACATATCTATCCCACACTGCTTGTGATTCTTTACTAACAGGTATTTTAACTGTTCTATCTATCGTACCATCTGCTTTTAATATGTCGTATGAAGAATCAGTAACTCCTAGTATTTGTTTTAATTGTTTAATTGCTAAAGGACTATCTCCAGATAAAGTTCCTTTTATTACTTTGTCAAAAACTTGATCGGGTGCAATAGATTCTATACCTGTCATATCTATACCTTTACTAGCAAATAATTTTCTATCTACTGCCATTAATTTTCTAGCTACAGAAGATTTTTCAAAAGGTCTTAGAACCATAGAATAATAAGCGTTAGCTTCTTGTAATTGTTTCAAAGCTGAATTTGCTACATTAATATTTGTATCCAAGAAAGCTTCTGCTGCTTCTGGGCCTTCTTGAGAAAGTTTCATTCCATACTCATCTTTAAATATTTTATCTTTTAATACATCTCTGTTAGCGGCTTCTCCTAAAGAGTTTACATCATTTTCAAAAGCTTTTTTAAATCTAATTACTTCATTATCTACTACTTTAAAATTACTACCTGAATATGCTTTAGTTAACATTTTAGATAAACCCAACATATCACTTAATCGAATGTATCCTCCTTTATTGTAGTAATCATTTGGATCCGTTAATTTATTTAAATATTTAACGTATTGAACCATTGGATCATCTACATCTGTTAAATCTTTAGCTCCTTTTTCTAAACCCTCCCAAATATCAAATCTTTCTGGATACTCTAATTTTAATCTATCTAATAATGTTTTAGTAACGTTTCTTACATTTGTAGTTGGTATAAAAGTAGGATTACCTAATTGTTCGTAATGATTTCTAAATCTTCCGTATTCATCATCAATAGTTTTCCAAACGTTTTTAAACTCACTTTTTATTTGATTAACACCAGCGTAGTTAAGAATACTATTATTAACCATTGGTGGAAGTTCTAAGTTATCCATAGTGTTTAATAATTGTTCTTGAGTTAAATTAGCATTAAAAGTTCTATTAAAATCTTTTAAAGGTTGTCCTACCAAAGGGTATACCCCAAGAGTAGTAAAGAATTTTTTTGTAAAGCCTTGCCAAGCTCCTTTGAATCCGGGATTGTCTGCTGGAATTAAATCTACTATATTTATTTTTTGGTTAGATCTTTCTGCTGCTGCAGCTATTGCTTTTGCTTGTGGTTTATCTAAATCTAATGAAGATTTAACCATTCCTTTAGCATTTCTAACTACTCCTATTAAACCTAAAGCTCCCCCTGTCCATAACATTTCATCTCTACTTGCTCTAAGTCCATTTAAAAACATTCTTTCAACAAAAGGTAGTTTTCTTTCATCACTATCTGTTAGTTCAGCTAAATCTTTTGAAGTAGCTCCTACAAAATCAGCACCTAAATTAGATATATCAAATGCAGCACTTCCTCCAAACGCTCCTCCTATTGCTCCTAAAGACGCTTTAGCTTCAACTGCTAACGCTGGACTAGGTCCAAACTTTTCTACTTTTTTAAAAAAATCTACAGTGTTATCTAGCATTCCAATTGTATTACCTAATAATCTAACTGGAGCACCTATAGGTCCAGGTACTTTTTTTAATTTTTTAGCAAACTCACTCATTTTAGATAATCTTTTATCGTAAATACTTGATCCTGCTACGTATCTGTTGTCTATACCGTAATTATCTTTGAAACCATTTTTAACATAAGAACTTATTAAAGATTCTCTTTCTACCATGTAAGGAAGCATTCCAAAACCTAATGTTCCTGCTAATACCATATCTCCTCTACCAATTCCTGTAGAAGATTCCATAGGCTTTAACCTTGCCATTTTACCTTTAGCTACACTCATGGCCCCCAAGTCAATTAATCTTTCGTACTCACCTACGTTTTTATATCCAGTTAATTCACCTGTTTTAAAGGCATCGTCTAGAGCACCTAACTGATCTTGACTTAAAGAACGAGTGTCTATTTGTTTTGCATCAATAGCTTTTTGTAATTGATTTATAGCTACCATTAATTACCTCCGGCTATAGGTATAGTAGTTAAAATTTTATTTCTTTCAGTTTTATTTTTTGTTCTTTGATTAGATAAGAAATCTGCTTGTTGTTTAGAATATAATTGTTCTACTCCAGGTACATTTTCTTTAAAGTATTGCATAGAAGATTCTGTTCCACCATTTTGTCTGTATGACATAGCAAATGACTGAGCTTTATCTTCAAATTCTTTTTTTAAATTCATGTAGTTTGCTCTAACCGTTTTAGCTGAACCGTAAAATTTAATAATTTCTGTACGTTGAGCAGCATTTTCAATATCTTTTTGAGTCAATCTATCTTCTGCTTTGTTTGCATTCGCAACAAGATATTTCATTCTTTGTTCAATTAAAGCTAATTTAGTAAATCTTGCTAATTCATCATCAGAAGGTCTTGATAAAAATCCTCCTCCTCTTTCTTTATAAGAAGCTTTAGCCATTTCGTTTGCTCTTTTCTCTACTTTACCCATGTCTTTATCGTATTCTTTAAGCATTTTTTCAGTTGCTTTCATACCTTCTTCGGTACCATCATTATTTCTCATTAAACTTTTTATTTCAGAATCAAAATCAGAACTTGTTATTCCATTTGTCCCCGTAACTTGTTCAAGAGTTCCAAATATATCTTCTTTTGCTAAACCAAATGCAGCACTAAACGTTCCGTCTTGTGGAAGAGAGTTAATAACAAAATCAATCATTTCAGCTCCTCTTTTATTTTCCTCTAAGTTAGATGCATATAAATTCATTTTGTCTGAATTTATTGGTCTTTCATATGCTCCTGCTGTAGCTTCAACAACTTCATTATTTTTATTTCTATGATAAATTTTTCCGTCTTTACCCATCATTCCTTTAACATTATAGAACTGTCCTGGGTATGCGGGATCTTCTACGCTGAATACTTTATCTCCACCTACAAAACCTGGTCCAGCTTTTGCAGCTTTTGCCGCCGCTGCTTTAGATTTTAAAAATGATTGAGCTAAAACCATATCTTGATTTTTTTGAGCTAAGGCTATGTTCATCAAATCAGTACTCGCAGATTCTAAACCTTGTCCTGCTATATCTACTAATCCAGACAAACCTCTTTGATTACTTTTTCCTGTCATTAATTTTGCTGCAAATTTCATGGCTATTAAATTATTTAAATTACCGCTACCGCCTGTCATTTGATCTAGTTCATTTTTAAATGTTTGAAATTCTTTACTTAATGGAGATAGATTATTTGCTTTTTTAATTTCATTCTGTCTATTCTTAACCATTCTATTTACTTCATCATCTGTCATTCCTTCAATATTTTGAGTCACTTGATTAATCTGTCCATCTATAGTAGGTGCAACAGGTTCTGGATCTTGACCGTTTCCGTCAAATCCAGATAGTCTAAGAACATCTGGTAAAGGTACATCAGTTTGTTCAGCTATTTTTTTTAAAGTTTCCTCTCCTACTGAAGCAAGATTATTTACATCTAATCCAAGTTCTTCTGCAATTGCTATAATTTTATTTGCTTTAGGTAAGTCTTCATTTAATTGAAGTTCTTCTGGAGTAGAAGGATTTTCAACTCCAATAACTTTAGGTTTAAAGTTTTTTTCCATTTCCTTATAATCTTTTAAATTTTGAGTAACTTTTTTCTTTGGATCTGGATTATATTCTGGTTTAGAATAAATTAATCTTTCTTCAATAGATTTTACTCCTCCAGAAACTTGACTTAAATCAGATGCAGTTCCATCTCCTTGCATACCTTGACCAACTAAAGCTGTACCAATAGATCCTACAGCTGTTTTACCTGGATTGTTTATTAATGCTTGAGCAACAGGAGTTGCTCTTGATGCTCCAAATTCTCCTAGTTCTCTTATAGCTGCAATTCCAGATCTTCTAGCAGTAGAGGGTAAAAAAGCAGCACCTGGTACAGCGTAAGCAGCACCTTCTAAAAATTGTCCTGTGTCTCCATCTCTAACTCCTTTGGCCATTTCATTAATACCATAACCTGCAGAACCTGCTTCTAATCCTGTTAGTGCAGTTGAAACTTTTGGTCCCGCCATTTTATTTCCTAAATATCTAAATGCAGGAGCAGCGACTGCTCTAGCAGTATTTGCTGCTGACATAATTCCCCCAACAAAAAATTTAGGAACAGCTTTACTATCAACTACTCTAAGTTGAGTGGCTCTCTTTCTGAATAAAGGTCTCATTAAGGTTTTATCCATAATGCTACGCTCTTCCAGTAGTTGCTGCTGCGCTTTGAAGGGCAGGAGCTTTATTTAAAGCTGAGTAAGTTGCGTATGCTCCGAGTCCAGCACCTGCTGCTTGAGCAAGTGGATTAGTTCCTGGAGAAGTAGATTGAGTAATAGCAGACTGAGTTGTAGGTCCTGCAGCATACATATTTTTAACAAACTCTGCTCTTTGAAAAGGTTCGTAAGCTCTTTGTAGTTCTGTTTGTCTTGTAGCATCTAGCGCTTGTTGACCTAATTGTCTTTGTAAACCACCAGCAGCCATTAATTGATTAATGTCTTGTTGAGCCATACCTTGTTGCGCCTGACCCATTTGAGCATATTGAGAACCTGCATTCAAATTTGTCTGAGCTTGTAAATTTTGGTTATTTTGAAATGAGTTCATTGCATTTTGAAAAACTGTACCTTGAGCTTGTCCTATTGCTGATAAAGTTCTTCCACCTAATTCTGCTCTTTGAACACCTTCCCGTCCGCCACCAAATGCTCCGCCCATAACTGCATTTTGACTTAGTTGGTTTTGTTGCATTTGAGATTGTCTATTAATTTCATCTGTAACGAAAGATGAATAAGGATTTAAATAATTTTGAAATTGTGAAGAAGTAGGATCTAAAGCTGCCGCATTTTGTGCATTTAATACTGATCCAATACCTGCATTCATAGTATTAGCGCCAACCCCTGTAGTTCCTGATTGAGTAATACCTTGTTTCTCTAATGTACCCATTCCTTGTACATTAATTTGAGGAATGTTAACTGGAGTTTTTGCAAGCTCCGCTGCAGTATCCATTAAACCAAGTTTTCTTTCTTCTATCCCTGGTGCTTCTCTTATATATTGTGTAGTAGTAGAAGGTGCTGCTCCACCACCGCCTCCACCACCAAAATATTGTGGTAAACCTGTTTCTAAATTTATTGTTCCAGAACCACCGTGGTTAATTAATAATTTTTTTTCAAAAGGATTAATATGAGCTAATTCTGTATCCCCGTTAATACCTTTACTAGCAATTTCTTTACCTAGTTTTTTAAATAACTCTATTTTTTCTTTTATATTTAATTTTTTAATATCTATCATAATTCTTTTTCTACTTGTACATGTGTTGCTGAGTAACCTTTTTCTTTGAACATAGAGACATAACCCGGCCTTGAAAATATTTCCATTTTTTTACAACCTTGTTCTTTAGCCCATTCAGAAATTTTATCAACATAGTCAAACCACTCTTTATAACGTTTACCAGTGACAATTTTAGTGTCGCAAACACTGTAATTAGGGTATTTTCTAATTTCAGTAACACAAACACAGAGAACTTCATTAGTTTCTGTAATAACCACCCAAAGCTGCATTTTACCTTGTTTACAATATTCTTTAATATGTTCTTCACTTACAAATCCTCCCGCTCTGATACACGCTTTTCGAATTAGATTTTTTACTAAATTCCATATACCGTCTATCTCCTCTTTAGTGAACTGAATCAGTTCTGTTTTTGTTTGCATTTATTAAATCAAAAATTCTTTTAAATTGTTTTTGTTGATCGTAAAAAAACTTAGATCCTTTTTTTCTTTGATCTGATTTATCGCTAGGATTTGCTCCAGCAATAATACCTGCACCTAAAACTGCATGAGATCTAGATACAAACTCTCCATCAGCTAATTGAGCTAACATAGTATCTTCGTGATCTTTTCCATGACCTGTTCCATCTAATACAAAACCGTTTGCTCTGTCATAGTTATTAGAATCATTTTCATCATGAGTCATTTTAGTAGGAAGCACTTGTCCCATTCCACCTTCATTAAATTTTGCAATACTAGCAAGTCCACCAGTATTCATTTCAACTGCTTTAAATGTTTGAGTAGGCTCGTCTCCTAAAACTTCTTCCGGTGTTACAAACTCTCCAGGTTGTACTAAAGGAGAATTTATTCCTGTTGAATAATCTCTTGTTTGAAATCCAGTTGGAGTTCCTCCAAAACCAGCATTAGCATATTTTGTGTAAGCTTGATTAGGTATAGGTAAATACGTTTTATTAGGACCGTCATCACCTGCTAGTAAAGGAAGTGCCATAGATGCTGCTGCTATTTTTCCTGCATCAGATTTAGGTACAAAACCTTTTAAAGTTTCCATAATTCCAGTTGATGCTGGTTTTGCCGCTGTTGCTCCTGCTCCTGACATAGCAGAACTTCCTGCTGTTGCAAAAGGTGAGTTAGCTGCTACTGTTCCAGTACCTGCTGGTACTGCTGTAGTTGCTGCTTGTGAAGCGAATTGTGGGAATAGACCTCTTAAACCTTGAGCCGCTGAAGTTTGTCCTATACCTTGAATAGTAGTTCCTGCTGTAGTTGCTGATCCAAAAGGAGTAATTCCACCTACTCCAGCCATTCCTCCTAATTGACCCATCGTACCTATTAGCATAGCGTCTCTGAAAGATCTTTTAGTAGATTTACCTCTGAGTTTTTGTGTACCAAAAGTCAGTAAGGCCATTGTAAATGGGTCCAATTTTAGCTCCTGTTCCTAAATTTTATAAGTTATATAACTTACAAATTCTACCATTTTAGTCAGTCTTTATCAACTCATCCGCAAAACGACCAGTATATTGATGTTCTCCAATATGAGTTATGTGATCCATAATCCAAGCATGGCATTCACCTCCAATGTCTTTCCATCTTTGGCAAAAAGCAAAATCTTCTCCTGTGTAAGTATGTTTAATAGGATCAAATTGAGTATCAAAGAAGTTCCAAAAATCAGGTAGTTTTTCATTCTTACCATTAATTATCTGGTCTTGATCAATTCTCATTTCAGGGTAAGCCTCTATCATTTTAAGGATTACTTCTCTTTTAATTAACATAAAACCTGTTGGAGAATGCTCTACTTTAATAACTCCATCTTTAATTTTAATAGCAGAATTATTTTCTACTTTCATAGGGTATCTGTAAAAACCTTTGTTTCTTAAATCTTTAGCTTCTTTAATTTTACCTTCTTTAATCATGTGCATTCCTTTATCCCAATTTATATCTTTTAAAGGATATGGAATAGAAATAACATCTTTATCACAAGCCACCAATCTTTCTGGAGCAGATTCATTAAAAGAAATATCTGAATCAACAAATAATAAATGAGTAGCATCTTTTTGTTGTAAAAATGCACTTACACACATGTTTCTTCCTTGAGTAACTAATGAAGATTTCATTATAGAAAACCATAATTTTACATTCTTTTTAAAACAATATTTTTGTAAATTTAATAAAGCTTGAGTATAATGAATAGAGCATTCACTATGAACAGGTGTTGCTACAAATAAAGAATAGCCTGCTTTTTTCTTAGTGTCCGGTGTTGATTGTTCTTCGTTAAACCAAATTGGTTCGTGATTTTGCATCATAAGCTCCTTGTAAAAAGTTAGTCCATTCGTTTTTTCTATTTTCCCAACTATAAAATTTCTTATAAAAAGATACTTGTGAATCTAATAATTGTTGCATTCCCACTGAATGAAGTTGTTCTGAAATTCCTTCAATTGCATAAGCAAAACATTTAGCTAAATTTTTGTAATCTCTATCATATTGAACGTAAGTCGGCCACTCTGAACACGTTTCAAACAAAGCTCCGTAATTAGTTACAATTCCATGAAGTCCACTTCCTAAAGCTTCGATAGCTGACATACAAGAAGTTTCTTCCCATATATTGGGATAAGCAAATATTTTATATTCACCCATCTTCTTTATTATTTTTTCGTTAGAAGCATAGCCTATGTAATTTACATTAGGTAATTTTTTAGCTTGTTCATATAATTCTTGATAAGAGGTATCATTAGCTTTTTTAAAAGCATCTCCATATATTTGGGTAGAGGAATAAACATCTAATTCTATTAAAGGATTTTTAATTAACTGCATAGCACCTAGTAATACAGATAGTCCTCTCCATGGAGTAGAGGTATATATTAATTTTATTTTATCACCGTTCTTGTGAGTAGGTTTATCCGCAAATTTCTCTATAGCATTTTTAATAACTACACATTTTTCGGGGGGTACTTTAAATGCCATTCTAAACTTTTCTGCACACCAATGAGAGTTAAATACATACCAATCATATTTACTATGATTAGATTTATCTTTAAACCATGGAGCCAGATTACCTTGGTCATATGAGTTTTGTACCCAAAGAATATTAATTTTATCTTTAGATAAAGGTATTTTTTCTGGAATAGATGTAGTTATCTGAAACTTATCTAACAACGTATTATCTACGTGTTTATATAACTGAGCATATTGAAGCTCCGTTCCACCTAATGGTTGCATAAATTAATTGTTATTGAGTTTCACCGTCCACAGTCATAGAAGCTACAGTAATTTCTAAATCTTGTTGAAAATCTTCTGCTGTAGTATCTGTATTTGAATCAGCTACATCTGCATCAAATGCTGCTTTATCAGTGTAGATTACACCTGTTCTTTTGTGTTTAACAATTTCTTTTGCTTGTGCTGGTATTCTTTTTATTTCCATATATCTTATATAATACTTTTAAGTTTATTTGTCTAGCCCTTACCTTGGCCTTTGTATCTTCGAGTACGTTTTTGTCGTTTCTCATTTTTATTTAAACATTTTTTATGTTGGCGTGGTCCTCTTTTTTTAGGTTGATTACGTTCGTGGTGTTCTTTAGATTTTTTAGCCATTATTTTTTAAAGATTTCATTGCCGATTACTAATATATCGATATTAGAATTATTGAAAAATTTTTTAGCGTCTTTAATATCAGACATTATTGGTTTTCCGTTAATATTAAAACTTGTGTTCAACACAATAGGGCATCCTGTTTTTTTGTAAAATTTATTAATTAAATTATAGTATACTTTATTTGCTTTATCTACACTTTGATATCTACATGTGCCGTCTATATGGGTTATACTTTTTAAATTTTCATTATTAACACTACCTACATAAAGCATAAAAGGGTTTTCAATATCAGTATTGAAATATTCTTTAACATGTTCTTTTAATATAGACGCACCAAAAGGTCTGTAAGTTTCTCTTTTTTTAATTTTGTTAATTATATTTTTTCCATTTTTTACTAAAGGGTTAAATAGTAAAGACCTATTCCCTAAAGCCCTAGGACCTATTTCTCCATTACCTTGATACCAGGCAACGATACACCCTTGTTTTAAATATTCCGCAGTCTCTTTAAAAGTTTTTTCATTTGGCTTAGTTAAAGGTTCTTCGTCAGATTGAATGTATGGAAAATTATTTAATTTAAATTTTGGTAAATTATTTTTAATTCTTAAATACTCTAAAGCTCCCAAGGAAAGACCCTCATCATTACAATGGGGAGGTATAATTAAATTTTTAAATTTATTTTTAAGAGCAGTATTCCATATAACATTTTGAGCAACACCACCGGAGTAAGATATATAGGCATCATAATCTTTATTGGTTACTTCCTCAAAAAAATTAATTAATATATCTGATACTTTATCGTGGACTGTTCTTATCCAATCTAAAGGCTGCAGTTCTGCTAACAATATATTTTGTTTATACTCTTTGTAATTATTAAAATCAAACAATTTATTTATAGAATATATATTATAATCTAAAGACTTTTTAAATTCTGGTAAAATATTTCCATAAGATTGAAGACCCATTAACTTTCCTGCAATATCATAAACTTGTTGTGAATTTATCCCAAAAGCTTTACCTACTTTTGCCATAGCTAATCCTAAAGATCCATTTTTTTTTGCATAACCTCTTTTATGTATTTTGTTATCTATAAGAACAGTCCATGCATTATTAGCGTCTCCAAAACCATCAATTATAATTTCGTATTTTGGTCTTGTTTTATATAGTGGCCAACAACTTAAAGCATGGCCAAGATGGTGGTTTATTCTATAAACTTTATTTTTTACAGGTAGGTGTTTAAAATTAACAGCTGGATAAAACTCTTCATTATCTAAAGGTAAGTTATAAATCCAGGGGTCTACAACAATAGCTATCTCATCTATTTCACTAGCTTTAATATTAAATTTTTCTTTTAAATCTATTTGCCATTCAAATAAATTGTTATATGCGTGATGTTTCTGTTTGTGTAATCTTTCGGTTTTAAGATAACAAACTTTTTCTCCATCGTATAGAGAAAAGTTACTATCATGCTCACATAGCCTTAACCCCAACAGCTTTTTAGCCACTATACATCTTCTCTGTTTATTTCTAATATTGATGCTGTGATATGTAATCTATTTGCGTCTGCAGCAACTACTTCCAATACTTCATTTTCTTGCATAATTAAAGGTTCATTTATTAATTGCTCTGTAGCATTACCTGCTATAACTTTATTTTTAAATAAAACAATTCCACCTCCTGCACCAGGATCTCCTGGATATAAAGTAGCTGTTATGTCACTACCATTATTAGTGTCATCACAAACTAAAATAGATTTTATAATAGCTCTAGAGTTTGAGGGTACAGTATATAAAGTTGTAGCTGTAGCAGCCGTCAAATCAAGTTTTGCGTTTTTATATATATTAGCCATTTAATTTACAAACCAAGTATATCTTTCTAATTCTTGTTTTAGGTCTTCTTGAAAAGAACTATTTAATTGATTCTTCATTGTCTCTAATGATTGAAGAAGTTGTTGTTGATTTTGTGGGTCATAGTCTACAGTAGGTTCTGGAATAAAATTAGTTACTTTAGCCATTATCTTCTACCATCGGGTTGTATGTCCGCTCTAAAAGTTCCGTATCTCCAAGTCTCTCCACTAGATAGATTAGCTATTTTTAAACTAGCCGCTCTTCCTCTAGCACGTGTGTCTATTTTTTGAGTACTTGATGTTACAGAGAAAGGTCCTAAAGAAGAACTAGCCGCTGTATCTGATGGATAATCTTTTAATAAAATAGTAACTGTTGCAGTTCCATCTAGTCTTTGAAAATCAGGTATAAATCTTCTAACTTTTGTAAAGTATTCTCCGTCACCTTCTACATGTATCATAAAATCTCCAGTTTCAATATAAGAAGAGATTGCTGTAGTTACTCCCTTATCAACTTGATCTACTCCCGTCTCATGTATCCAATATGTAGCAGATCCAGAAGCATTTGTCACTCCCTGTATAACTGGGAAAGTAGGTACTCCCGCATCATAAAAAGAAGTAGCATAAGGTTTATCAAATAAATGAGCATCGTAATAAGAGGTTCTAGCTAAAGAACTTGTATACCAAACTTTTTCTGAATAATTATATGTAACACATCTATCTATTTCAGTAGATGTACTTGAAGGATAAAACCAATTTATTTCATTAAATAATGAGTTGTGACTAGCGTAAACTATTTTTCCAGAATCATAATTAAAACCTAGATCTCCTGGGTTAGCTGTATTAAATACAAAATCTTCTACTGAACAAGGTATTTTAACAACTGTTCCATTGTAAGCGTTAAAAGAACCTGCGTCATCCATCCAATAAACAACACCATCTACGAAAGCCATAGAATGTGAGCTCATTAAACCACAGTTAGATCCCACCTTTCTAATACTAAAAGTAAAAGGTGCTCCAACATATTGCATTGTATAAGCTGCAGTATCTGTAAAAACTAACATATAATCTTTTGCTTTTACAGCACCTATAATTTCAGTTCCATCGTCTATTCTAAAAGTACCTGCTGTATTAACAGAAGTTGGTTGATAATCAGTAAAGTCTTCTTGATCAGAAAATCTTATTAACATTGCATCAAAACTTGAAGTATCTCCAATTGTTGTTTCCGTTCCTAGATGTATAAAATGTCTGTCTGTGTCTGATACAATTGAAACACTTGTTTTAGTAGGGGCTCCTGACATAAGAGTACATCTAATAGATAAAGCGTTATTATTATTACTTATAGGTTGCCAAGTAAAAGTTCTTCCTCTTGATATAGTAGCTGTTAGTATTTGTCCAAAATTATCTAAAGCCCAATCAGCTGGATCTAGTCTAACAGAAGAAGATAAAGATGCTGAGCCCCATCCTGTAAAATATTCTACTCCCGCTAAAGTAGCATGAGCTGATCGTGTTCCAGCCACTGCTCTTGTAATTCCTGTAAGATCATTCGTAGATATACCAGTGTAAGAAATAAATTCTGCTCCAACTTTAATTATTCCCGTTGTAGGAAAACCTGTTGTTGATGTAAGTGTAATAGAAGTTCCAGAACCTCCAGTACCTGCAGTGTCGTCTAATAAAGCACCGTTTAAAGTTGTAGTAAGTCCGGATGCTCCTCCGTAAGATGCCGTACCAAAACCAAAACCAAATGTTTGTCCAATAGGACCTACTTTAACGTATCTGTTTATAGTACATGCACCTGACGCTGCAACAGTGGTTCCAGCATTAGTTGCCATAGTTATTGTAAATGTATTAATTGTTGAACTGGTTACTTCAAAAGTTTGATCGGTAAAATTAGCTGCAGTGTACCCTGCACCAACTGGTGGGGTTACACTTGTAAAAGTAAAGTAGTCTCCGGCAATCATATTATGCCCCGTTAAGTTAACGGTGACCGTTGGCGAGGTGTTTGTAGTATCAAACGTTCCTCCCGTTTGCGCTGTCTCTAATGGAGTAATATCGTAATACGCTCCTCCATAATAAATATATAATCCTCTCTGAGAGCCAAGTGCTACATATTTATGGCCATCTAAATCTGCCCATTGGTGTTGTGCTCTTACGGCACCCGCTAAGGTATCTGAAGTAGTCGAAGACCATCCTCCTATTTTTTCAGGAAATCCATAACGAAATCTTACAAAATTTCCATCTACGTATTGCCCTTCAGCAGCAGTATCTGTAATTTGTTTGTTAAATCCTGGTCTTATATTAATTAAATTTAAAGCCATAAAAGCATTATACCTTAAAATATAACAGAATAACAGAATAGAAGATTACTTAGTTTCTATATTTTGACCCATTATACTAGTGAGTTCAGCCGTTTCCTTATTGAATTTTTTGTTACATTCTATTGCTAATGAAACAAACATATTAGTACAATGTTTTAAAGATTCAGCGGGTAATAATATTTTTTTCTTTTCCTTAATTATTTCAATCTCTTCTTCAGTAAATACTATTTCTCCTGAACCATATTTATCGTTTAATTGATTAATTTTCATAAATCTCCTTATCCAATGGTTTCCGCAGTATTATCCGGCATTCCCCAGAAGGGTCTTGTGTCCAAATAGCGATCTGCATTCTTACCATTTTTATCTACGTAATGCAAGAAAGCCTGTATATGAAAATCTCCTTGAAATTCCTTACGGTAGTGAGGTAATTGTCTTCCAAGATATATCACTGCTTCGCCTTTATTTAGGTGTACTGGTTTTTCTTCTATATATATTGGCCATGGTGTACCGTCATTATTAATATTTAATGTTACACTAATTTCACAAGAACGTCTATCTATGTGACTTGCTAAAGAAGAAAATTTTGTATAGCATCTCCAAAAAGCATAAGTTGGTAATAGTTCTATACCAGTTTCTTTTTCCATAAGTGGTAATTGTTTAAGCATCAAAGCTTCAATAGTCGGATCTCCATAAAATTTAGAATCGGGTATCCCCATCTCTTTTGATTGATCAAAATCTGTAGTATTTGTTCTATGCCTAATTTCACAATAGTTACTTAATAAGTTTATCTCATCTTCAGATAAAAAATTTTTAATTATTTTATAAGTAAAATCTTTTCCTATAACGCCCATGCTACTACCGAATACCTTTCTCCCTCAGTCACAGGCATGACACAGTGAGGGTATAAATAATTGCTAGGCCATATTATCATTCTATTTTCTTTCTTTTCAATTGTTGTAATTTTTTCTGAGTTAGGGTATTTAAAACACAGGTCACCTCCCTCGTAATTATCATTAATCATAAATATACAACTAAATTGTCTTGGAATTTTTGGGCTATGATCTGTATGAAATTTGTAATGTCCCCCTTCTCCATACTTTAAAACTTGTATATCATTAATAACAAATGAATTAGAAATTTTATGAAAGTATTGATAGTTAGTAATACAAATTTTTAGATGTTTTACTAAATAATTACACCATAAAACGTCAGTGTAAGAAGTTGTATTAATATTATTTAAACCCCAAGAACCTACTTTTCTTATCTTTTCATCTAAAATAGGTTTGTCATCACCTAGTATTGATGCCCCTTCAAATTTATTAGAATCTTTACATATTTTTTTAAACGACTCTAAAGTTTTATTTGGTATGACATCATTAAAAACTGTAATATATTTATGTAAATCATAATTTACTTCCATGTTTTTTTTCTCCAAAATAATTTTTTATAATTATGTACTATATGTTTTAGCATAAAAAACCTGTCTTCTAAATATTTTTTGTCACTTTTAGTTTTAATTTTCATTTTCCAATTTTCTCTTTTAAAAGGTATGCATTGAACATAAGGAGTTCCTCTTTCAATAATTGTATCTAGTTCATTATACTTATCACCATTTATAACAATTGGAAAATTTACTTCATTTTTAAAAGTATCTGTATCAACTATACCAGCAATAATTGAAAAACGATCATCTGCATTATTTAAAGGTGGGACAAAAAGAGTAGAATATCCAGGCGGTGTTGTTATTATCCATGGATTTAAAATTTTATGAAAAGCTAACTTTTTATTTTTTTCTACTAAAGGGCTTCCCTCTAATTGTTGGATAGAATGACACTCTGGTCTTCCTCGATAATTAATATTTATTCTTTCAGCAAGGCTATTCATCATTTGTTGAGCTGAATCAAAACCAGTTTTTTTCTCCCCGTCAATTTCAACATTGTGTTTTATTCTATAATCGGTTGCTATTTTTAAAAGATACCCAGAGGTGAGTGTATCTAAAAAAGGCATACAACCTTTTACAGTCTGATTTTCGTAACTATGTGTAAGATTTTTATACCATTCTGGTATATTTGTTTTTGTAGGAACTGGTAAATTATCTTGATTGTTTCTTATAAATTCTTTACTCGCTGAAAAAGTTATTATATTATCTAACATCATAGATGTTTAGCACATTTACGGGATTTGTAAAAGATTTAAATAAGTAATTCCATTATCTTGACAATATTTTTCCCAGTTAACAATAGGGTATGTTACAGTTGAAGTATCAAAAGTATCTAAATAATTACTATAGCTTACAAACTGAGTATATAAAGTTTTAGCTTGAGTATTGGCGTTTGCATTTTGAATAAAGAGATCAATATTCCATTTCAGTGTCTTTAAATATTGAAACAATTCCTCTGCATTTGAAATTTCTCCAGGATTTAGATTGTCAATAAATGTAATGGTACTTCCATTTATATTAAATAGATCTATATGTAATTTAAATTTTATAAAATCAGAATCACTAATATCTACTACTGAATGAGGTGTATTTAAAGCAGTTAACTCATTTTTTTCAGTTTCGTTTGCTGCGATTCTTAGTAAATTATTATTAAGTGTAATTGCGTAAGCCATTATGCGTTCCCATCATCAAAGTAAAATAGTCCACCAGCTCCACCTGCATCAGAAGGAGTTGGACTCGGACCACCATTATCTGGTCCTTCAAAATTAGTACCAGTCCCTGTGCCTGCATTTACAATAAACATTGTTCTCTTAGGTAATTCAATTCCACCTGGAGCTGTACCCGCTGCACCTGGGTTTGCTCTAGTCGGTTGAAAAGCAGGGCCACCCCTTGCTCCACCACTTCCACCATTTGCAGTAAAACTTGAAACTGTTGATGCAGAACCTGCGTTACCATCACCACCGCCAGTACTTGGGCTACCTTTTGTTCCCCCAGCACCTAATGAGTAAGGAACAGCCGCCCCGCCTGTAACTGGACCAGAATAAAATCCTAAACCACCATTTCCACCAGAACCACCGTGTCTTCCAGGTGCCTGTGTTGAAAATCCACCAGCACCACCGCCTGCACCACAAAGGTACGCATAAAAATTATTTGCAGCTGGATTTGCAGTTACGTTACCACTATTAGGGCCAATCTCAGAAAAATGCATAACATAAGCTCCATCTCCACCGGCTCCACTTGCAGCAGCAGTCAGTCGTCCTTGAGCATCTACAGTTATGTTTGCAGTTGTATAAGCACCTGCAGTTACTGCAGTGTTAGATAATTTATCTGGCGTAATTGAATCGTCAGCAATTTTAGCAGTTGTAATTTGTAAATCTGAAACTTTAGCAGTTGTAATTTGATTGTCTGAAATTTTTGCAGTTGTAACTGCGTTGTCTGCTATTTGTGCAGTTGAAATTGTTCCAGTAATATTTGCAGCCGCAATAGTTCCACCTAAAGTATCTAAAGATATTTCATTTAAATTTGTTCCATCTGAATATGCAGCAAATATTTTTGCAGCATTTAAAGTAAAGCCCGTTCCACTAGCAGTTTTAATAACTAGGTTAGCTGGGTTAGTTAAACCACTACAATCAAAAATATAAAATTTTTCAATTCCATCTGGAATAGTACAAATTGTACTTGCTGCAATAGTTGCAGTAGCAAATTTAATAACCATATTTCTAGCATTAGACAAAGTTGCGTCTGTCATAGCAAGAGCTAAAATTGAACCTGAATTTAGTGTTACTTGTTCAAAACCTGCAACAGATTGTTGAATTAAATTTATATTTTGATTAGTTTTATCTCCCCAAGTACCGGCGTTTTCGCCAGTCACCATAAGTTCTAAACCGAGATCTGAATAAGCTGATGTCATAAAATTTTATGCTCCTGTTTTTTATATATTACAATATTACTATAATTAAGCTGCTAGATCAACCGGTGTCCATGTAACCGATGTACCTACATCTACCTCAGCCCATGCAATTACATTAGGTGTAGCAGTACTAATTGTCATTCCTATACCTGTAAGAGTTACAACACCACTACCCGTGATGGTTACCTGACCTGTTGTATAAGTAGCTGAAATACCTGTTGCATCGTATTTGGATACAGGAGTAATATCTCCCATAGCCATTGTAGATCCAATACCTGTTAAAACTACAACACCAGTACCTGTTTGATCGTCGTCTCCTAGTACATACGTAGCAGACATACCTGTTATATCTACTTCTACTTTAGGAGAAGCTTCTACATCTTCTATAGTATAAGATAACCCAATACCTGTTAATTCAACTAATGAATGACCTTCTATAGATACATCATTAATAACTGTTCCTAGTAAAAAACTATGTGCAATCTCATGATCAGAGTTAGCTGAAGTTCCTACTGGAGTAATTTCTTGCTGTAAAGCAATACCTGTTATAGCTACTACTACATCAGTAAAGGCATCTTCATTACCAATGGCTGCAGAAAGAGAAATTCCTTGAAGTTGAACGGAGTAATTATCTCCCCATGCCATACTTCCCCAATCATCCCTTCCCCAACCTGATCCAATTAAAAATTGATCATCAATAGTAACTGAATTAATTGTAGAAGATATTAAAGAACCTGTAGCATTAGCTCCAATACCAGAAGCTGAAGTACCTATTGCATAAGATAAATCTATTCCAGTTGGAGATACGTCAGCGGAAGCACCTGCTACCACTCCAACATTAATTATAGATAAGGATATTCCAGTTACAGAAACAACTGCATCTGCTGTGGTAGTAGAACTACCTATTGAATATGATGAGGCAACGGATGAAGTAAGTACGGTTTCATCAGATAGGTCTCCCCATTCCGATGCTCCCCAACTTTTTTTACCCCATCCAGTTGCCATAATTCATAACTTTGTTGATTACGATATTCTTAAAATCGCTTGAGTATCGTTTGCATTAGGGAACTGAATAGTAAATGTTCCAGCTGTTGCAGTTTTGTCTCCACCAAAGTCAAGTACACATACAGATTTAGCAGCTTCAGATGTATTATAAATCAAAGCTCCTCTTGCTGTTAATGTAACTCCAGTGAATGATAAATCAGTAAAGTCAGTAAAAGCTGTAGTTCCATTTACAGAAACTAAAGCGTTAACTAGCGCTCCGCCACCGGCTGCGTATTGACCAGTGTCTGGCACTTGTCCTCCAACACCTACTGCGTATGAAGTAGTATCAGCTCCGATAGTTGACGCACTTGTGTATAGTGCTAATTTAAAAACATCTCCGCCTGATGCGGCAAAGTTGTGTATCCCTTGAAAAGTTTGTTCTTTAAAAGAGTTCGTGATTGCATTTGTAGTAATAGCCATAATTTTTCTCCTATTTTATAATTTTTATGGTGATGGAGAAGGCACTTTAACTCGTGGCACTCCATCGGTGTATTCGTCTCTACGTCTTCTGCCCATTTGTTGTAAAGCAAAAGATTGTATTTGTTCATTATACTTGTCAGAATACAGTTTGTACATATCAGCAGGTCCTTTTAAATAAGCAAAAGACTCAACTAAAACTCCGTACAATAGTAATGATTGCTGGTAGGTAGACAAGTAAGTAGTGTTAGAACTCGTAAAATGAGGGGGATATTTAATATAATTAATTTGAACTTGTCCAGCTGCTGCCGTGGCATCTGGTGTTGGGGCTACTAAAAAATTATTCTCATCCCAGTTTGCATAATATAAAGGAGAGCCTGTAGCTCCATCATTATTATATTCAGAGATAAAACTAGTATCTCTTTTTTCTAAAAAAGTTCTAGTATCTGATATAATAGTCTGTACGGATCTTAAAATAAGCATATCAGAAGGTAAAGATATATATCTTTGACCAGAGATAAAACTAGCAGTTGAGTATTTTCTTAAATCATCATAATCTACTTTACCCGCAATATCTAATTCTGTGTTAGTAGTAAATTGATCAATTAAAGTATCCGTTAATACATTAGAATCTACTTCTGTATAACTTCTTATTTGAGCTAAAAAATCTATGTAACTAATTGCCATTATGAAATCTCCACTGTTATTTGACCTATTTGAGTACCTATTTGTCTTGCTCTATTTTGAGCAGAACCATCGTCTGGTTGCATTCCATTTGAATTAAAAGCAAATAATCCCGGTAAGGTTAAATCTATTGTAGTAAATCTAGATCCTCCAGAATTAAATGTAAAGTCCTGTGCTCTAGGATTCTGTAAAGCTATAGCATCTCCAACAACTCTTCTACGTCTTATCTGTGGATGCTTAGGCTCGAACTCTGAAGTATGGACAAGTGCTCCCGTCCACTCTCTAACCATTTCTTTATAGGGAAACGCCTGACCTGAACGGTCAGATATTGCCATTGATCTTCTACCTTGAGCGTAAGACATTATACTCCATCTCCAAAGTAAGTCATTGGCGAAACATATAAAGAAGTTCTTTGACCATCTTCATCTAAAGCTCTAATCATTTCATCTTCATAAGTTTGTTTTAAAAGAGGCACTCTATCTGCTGCATATTGAAAAGAAAGATAATAAGATAGTCCTGCAATCATGCACGGTAAAAATCTAAATACCGCATCTGGATTATTTGAATAAGCTCCAGCATCTTCAATTCTTTTAACTACATAAC
>Ga0222686_1000062_pt1 | contig 55264 bp, 38 predicted proteins | sample AntAcemetage1159_FD_181400 | JGI IMG/M metagenome (GOLD analysis project Ga0222686, IMG submission 181400) | Saline water microbial communities from Ace Lake, Antarctica - #1159 | ecosystem: Environmental > Aquatic > Non-marine Saline and Alkaline > Saline | place: Antarctica: Ace Lake...
GAACCCTAAATCATTCGGCGCTTCAATATCCTGAAGGTGTAATGCTGTTGGCGCTTCTTCACTTCTAAAAGGTAAGTCAGAGACCTTACAGAATTAAATTATAGGATACTTTGATTTTTAAAGTCGTTTGATTGCACCTCTTTAGCCACGGCCAACGGTGCCTTCCGAAACCATTGTTGCAGCTACAAAGTTCTTCTTAACGACTACAAAGTTGTTGTCGGGGGTGTTGATTTGGTTCGGAGCTTTGCATAGGGAAGGGGCTTGAAATAATCCTAAGGTATGCGCTCCAAATTATTCATAGGAATAGGCATGAAAGAACCCTAAATCATTCGGGACTTCAACATCCAAATCGCTCAAGCAACATCTTCAATTGAGCTGTAAACTTAAATTCACCTAACGGCCCAGTATCGGAAGTTACAAAACGTCTGTTTCTTTCACGTGAGAGAGGGTCGGACATAAATGGCCGACCCTACGAAGCGTTCGAGTTAGAGAACAATTTATCGCCCTCAATTGTGTTGGATGCATTGCAGGGTCAGCCCTCTTAGGTCTGGCCATATCAAAGATTGCCCTAACCTGATGCGCCACGGCCTCATTTTCCTCCCTTCAAACATACTAAACCACTCCAATGCTGCGTATTGAAGAGGAACTTTGCATCTTTGCAGCAACTTATGAAAAAGTACCACTACTTCATTTTCCTTGCAGTTATTGCTGTGTGTGCATTTCAGGCATGTAGGAAAGACAATTTCACTACAGATCCAGGGGCAAATATTTCTGTCTCGCGTGACACCCTTCTCTTCGATACCGTCTTCACTACCATTGGATCTGTGACGAAGAATTTCAAAATTTACAATAACAACAACCAGAGCATTCGCATCAGTAGAATTGAGCTGGAAGGGACCAGTAATTCTGAGTACCGCATCAATGTGGATGGAGTAGCTGGCGATACCTTTACGGAACTAGAACTTGCCTCGGGTGACAGCATGTGGGTATTTGTTGAAGTGACCATTGACCCGAATGCAGCCAACCTGCCTTTCATTGTTGAAGACCGTGTGCGCATTGAAACCAATGGAAATGAACAGCTGGTAGAGCTTGTCAGTTGGGGACAGAACGCCTACTTCCACGGGAGTCAAGGTGGAGCCCTATCTGTGCTACCGGCCAATGAAGTTTGGAATGCAGATTTACCGCACGTGGTGTATGGAATTGTAGCTGTAGACGAAGGAAATACGCTGACCATCAATGAAGGTACACAGGTCTATTGCCACAAAGGAAGTGGGATCTATGTGTTTAGGGGAACCTTGAATGTGAACGGACAATGTGGAAATGAAGTGGTGTTCTCCGGAGACCGACTTGATCCTGAGTACCGAGATCTGCCCGGACAGTGGGGCATCGAGTTGACGTTTGAGTTTGAGTCAGATTTGGGCGTGCAAGAAGCTACAGTTGCACGAGGAGGAATTTGGTTGTTTGAGAACGAAGGATCAACCATTGATCATGCGATCATCAAAAACGGAAACATCGGTGTGCAGGTAGATACGCTTGCGAATCCGAATGCAGATGCTTTAACGATTACAAATACAGTAATTGAAAACATGGGCATTTATGGATTACTGGGACAAGGCGCCAATATTTCGGGTTTCAACAACCTCTTCGCTGATTGCGGACAGTCTTGTGGAGCCTTTTCTTTTGGGGGGCGCTACCAATTCGAATATTGTACTTTCGCTAACTATTGGTCTGATGGAACGCGTCAAACCCCAGCGTTTTTCTTAAACAATTATTACCTAGACGCGCAAAACAATTTGCAAGTTCGAACCTTAAATGATTCGTGGTTTTACAATTGCATCATGTACGGCAACAATGCCACGTTGAATGAGTTTTCTGAATTCGTTGTAGACATTCAAGAGGATGATTTTCAGACCTATGAATTTCAATCTTGTGGTGTTGATTCCGAGGCGAGTGTGGCAAATGGAACGAGGTACAACGATATGGTGAATGGAGTGAATCCGCCATTTGTTAACTCCGGAGGTGGAGATTTTCACTTGGTAGAAAGTCCTTCATCCTCTTGGAATGCGGGCAATGTAACCGTGTTTTCGCCTGTCCAAGACCTCGATTGTTTTACAAGAGGTTTGCCAGGAAGAAAAGGCTGTTACGAAGGCCAGTAGTGTTATGAACAATCAACCTTTCAGAGAAGGAAGGGGTGATATCAGGAAGGGCCGAAATTTTTTGCTAATTTGGTAACCTTCCAATCTCTGTAAGCGTATCAGAGTAAGGGAAAACACTACACACCCACTCTATGAAACGTACGATTCACCCTTTACTGGCTTCAACAGCGGCCTTTGCCTTGTTATTTGCAAGTTGCGGAGAGGCGCCCAAAGCATCAGACGCAGAAGACATCACAGAAGTAGTGAGTGTTGATGAAGCGAATGAAAATGCTGTTACCTCCAAACTTGTTAAACTAGATAGCGAGATTTTCTCTTTGCCCTCTCCAGTGCAAACAGCTGTGCTCCTGAGCAAAAGCGAAGTGGCTTACAACGAAGCGCTGTTAAACAGCGCAGAGAAGAAAACGAACTATTTAAGTCAATCTGCCCAAGCACTGAACCTCGGTGTTTATGGAGCTGACCTGGCTTACTTATCGAACTACAACAACGCACAACTCAAGCTTGACTATTTCAAAGTAGTAGAGGAGTTGGCAACGGAGTTGAACATTCGAAACAACATTGATCAAAGCATCATAGATCGCTTTGCCTCTAATATAGACAACCGCGATTCTCTTTATACACTCAATGCAAACCTCTTCAAAGCTGCTGACCAATACCTGAAGCAAAACGATGAAGAAGATGTAGCAGCCTTGGTGCTGACCGGTGGATGGATTGAAGCACTTCACCTTTCTATGGAAGCTGCAACAACGAATCCGTCTATGCGCAATAGAGTTGGCGAGCAAGGAACTGCGGTGCGGAGCATTGTGAATTTGCTCAAGAAAAGCGAAGAGGCAGCAACACTCGAACTGGCATCTAAAATGGCCGCATTGGCAGATGAGTTCGAAGGTGTGAACATTTTTTATACCTATGTCAAGCCCATTCCAGATGCATCGCAGCGTGTGACCTATCTCAATAGTAAGTCGAAAGTTGAAATCTCAGATGAACAGTTGGCTAAAATTGCCGCTCAAGTGAATGAGATTCGTCAGATGATCATCCAATAACATGACAACCATGACCAAACATATCTTCACCCTATTCGCTTTTGTCTCTATGGCATTTGCTACCCAAGCCCAATGCGAAATCATCGTTGACGGGTGCGAAGAACACCTGACAGAATATATTTCTGATGGTCAGTTCTACAGAGCGCTGCTTTACAATGATCAAGTAGCTGAATTCGAAACAACACTCTTTGGAGGAAATACCTATCGCATTGCTGCTTGCAGTGGAGAAGATGATGGAAATCTCATCTTCCGCTTGTACGATCAAGAACGAAATCTCTTGTTCAGCAATGCTGAATTCAGCAACGCTCCCTACTGGGATTTTGTAGTTGAAAATTCAATGAACTGCACCATCGAGGCGCAACTGGATTTGAACAAACAAGACAGCGGCTGCGCTGTGCTCTTGATTGGCTTCAAACAATAATATTTTACACTAACACCTTTACGACCAACTAAATGAGCGCAGGTATATTACGTGCCTTAATGCAGCTCTTTGCGATCATCGCCCGTGGAGGGAGTGAAGATGATACGCGAAAGAGCGGACGCGACATTGTTGCTATCTTCTTGCGTCAGCAATTGAACAAGGAACTGGTTAACAAGTACTTGGATACCTATGAGGAATACATTGCTGAGTTTTCTGCTCGCAAGTCTTCGTCAAAGGCAACCACAGACAAAAAGCGTGTTTCATTGAGTTCTGTAAAGGTGTTGCGTATCTGTACAAGAATCAATGCGGAGCTTGCGCAAAAAGAAAAATACTTTGTTCTCATTCGCCTCATTGAGTTCATTCAAGCATTCGAAGATACAACTGATCAGGAGTGGGAATTTGTAGAAACCGTGGCTGATACCTTCAACGTTGAAGGTGAATCATACCAAGGCATTCGCGAGCTTGTTAAGAACCAAGATGGTGCTTTTACAGACCTTCCGCACTTCCTTTTCGTCTCTGCAAATGTTGAGAAAGAAGGAGAACACGGCAAACAGCTCAAATTAGACGGACTCACTGGCTCATTGGTTTTTTACCGCCTCGAAAAGGAGAGCATGTTCTTCCTTCGGTACTTCGGTGCAGATGACCTACTCCTAAATGGACAGGTACTTTCAAGCGGATCTAGTTCAGTATTCAACCAGGGAGCTTCAATCCGTGGGTCGAAGATTTCATCTATCTACTACAGCGATGTGATGCACCGCTTTTTGGATGATGATTCCCACGCTGACATCGAGTTCAGAGCAGAAAATGTTTCGTACTATTTCAAACGAAATAACAAGCAAGCGCTGCACCAGTTGAATATCTCAGAAAGCAGTGGAAACCTCATTGGAATTATGGGAGGAAGTGGTTCGGGAAAATCAACACTTCTGAATGTACTCAATGGGAATTTCACGCCTACCTACGGAGCTGTTACAATCAATGGAATAGACATTCACCACCAGTCAGATGAGCTGGAAGGGGTGATTGGTTACGTAGCACAAGATGATCTACTCATTGAAGAGCTCACGGTTTTTCAAAACCTCTTTTACAATGCCAAACTTAGTTTTGGCAACAAAGAAGATGAAGAAATTACAGGGTTAGTTATCAATACATTGACCCAACTTGGATTGTTTGAAGCGCGTGAACTTATTGTGGGTTCGCCGTTGGAAAAAACCATTTCAGGTGGACAGCGCAAGCGTTTGAACATTGCTTTGGAGCTCATTCGTGAGCCAAGCGTATTGTTTGTTGATGAGCCCACTTCAGGACTTTCAAGTAGAGATTCTGAGAACATCATGGACCTCTTGAAAGAATTGACCTTGAGAGGGAAATTGATTTTTGTTGTGATCCATCAACCTTCTTCGGACATCTTCAAAATGTTCGACAAATTATTCCTGTTAGATCAGGGCGGATATCCGATTTATTATGGAAATCCAGTAGAAAGCATTATTTACTTCAAGCGCTTGGTCAATCATGTGAACTTGACGGAAAGTGAGTGCGCTCGATGCGGAAACGTGAATCCGGAGCAGCTCTTTAACATCATTGAATCAAAGGTCGTTGACGAATACGGGAATTTGACAGATCACCGTAAAATTACTCCTCCTGAGTGGAATAACTTCTACAACGTCATCCTCGGAAACCACATTTCAACTCCCATTGAGGAGATGGATAATCCGAAGTCGTATTTCAAGATCCCTTCTAAATTGCGTCAATTCAAAGTCTTCTGGAAGCGTGATGTGCTGAGCAAAATTGCCAACAAGCAGTACATGCTCATCAATTTTTTGGAAGCACCTGCCTTGGCATTGTTACTGAGTTTCTTCGTGAAATTCTACCAGGCAGAACGGGGGAGAGAAGTAGAATACATTTTTCGCGAAAGCGAAAACATTCCTCAGTACATCTTCATTTCGGTAATCGTTTCCCTCTTTTTAGGACTCACAGTAAGCGCCGAAGAAATCATTCGAGATCAAAAAATCTTAAAAAGAGAAGAATTCTTGAACCTTTCGAAAGGCAGTTACTTGTTTTCGAAAATCAGTGTGATGTTCTTGATTTCGGCGGTACAAACGCTCTCATTCGTGTTGGTTGGAAACACCGTTCTGGGAATCCAAGGAATGTGGCTGCCTTTCTGGATGGGGCTCTTTAGCATCTCTTGCTTCGCGAATATCCTCGGGTTGAATATCTCTGCGAGTTTCAACTCTGCCAAGGTTATTTACATCATCATTCCTATTCTGATCATTCCTCAACTTCTGTTCAGTGGAGTGATTGTGAAATTCGATAAGCTTTATCCAGCCTTTGCATCGCAATCAAGCGTTCCATGGATTGGAAACATCATGTCGTCACGCTGGGGGTATGAAGCGCTGACGGTTTATCAGTATAAGAACAACGCCTACGACAAAGAGTTTTTCGACCTAGATTCAAAGATCAGTCAGTACGCATGGAAGCGTGATTTCTGGTCGAAGGAAATGCGAAACATCGTTGATGATACGCGAAAAATGCTTGTTGCCAACGACCGCGAAGGCAGCGTAGAAACAAATTTGGCCATTCTTCGCAATGAAATGGAAAAGCAGTTGCTTGATGTAAAAGGCTTCAAGTTCAAGCACATTGAGGCGCTGCAACTTGAAACAGTGACACCTGCTTTGCTAGACTCAACAGAGGAGGCTGTGAATCAACTGTTTGAATATTACAAGGCAAACTACAAGCAAGTATCTCGCGCTCAGGACGGAAAACACACCCGTCTTAGCAATACGCCGTCTGGCAGAGATTCACTGAAAATGCTCAACAATGACCACCACAATGACCGTTTGGAAGAGTTCGTAACCAACCGAAACGATATCAAGCGGATTGTAACTTACAACGATGAATTGGTGCAAAAGGAAGACCTTATTTATCTTCCACCGAAGCACAAAGGATTCTTTAAGTCACACTTTTATGCGCCGACGAAGAATTTTTTTGGGACGCAGATTCCAACGTTCCAAGCCAACCTGTTGGTGATTTGGGCAATGACGTGCCTCTTGGCTATTGTACTCTTCTTTGACGGCATTCGAAAGCTGATTAACGGAGGAGGAGAATTGGCGGGAAGGATTACGGGGAAAGGGGTCTAGAGTATCTGTCCATCCTCAAATAGCATTGATTGTTTTCAGACCAAGCATTAAGAATGCTCGAAGAAAGAGTAATAGGTTGAACATCGTTTGTCATCCTGGGCGTATGATTTAATTGTCTGAAAAACCAGTGTCGGCATGCGCTGCATTATTCAACAGTAGCATTTTTCTCATAACTCGTACTTCAACCTCAAAGCTCATCCGCAAAGTTCTTAGCTACGACTATAAAGTTGTTGTCGGTGGTGTTGTTTTGATTCAGAGCTTTGCATAGGGAAGGGGCTTGAAATAATCCTAAAGCAAGCGGCGAAAAGGAAAATCCACCTGAAACCAAAACAGTCAATGCTATTTAGGGATGGACAACCTGTTTTTACTAAAACTACACAGCTGCTCCTTCGGTTGATTGTCAGTTTGAAGGGGCACTGAGAAAGCACATCATTCACGTAGAATCAAGCAATGGGGTTAAACAGCTGGGATATATGGTTGTGAGGGAGGTGAAATTCACAACAGAGCTCTAATGGCCAAAACAATTAGTTCAGTTCTCTGGTTTAAAATTTCTAGACCAACCCACATTTGGCAAATTTGTAAAGCCATTCAAGCCATTCCAACTACTTAAGCGGTTAGGAACAGTTATGCCAACGCCAAAAACTACTTTTTCAGAGCTTTTAGGATTCTTTCTTCATTTATAACAATGTCTCTAAATAGCACGTAAGGGAATTTTTCAAACTTAGAATCTTCAAAAGCTTCGCTAATATTTAGCAGCGTTGATGCTGTCAGGAGAGAAAGATTCATTTCAGTATCCATTTCACAGTCTGTAACAAAGTCATCACTAAACTCTGGCGCGATCAGGAGAATTTTGAGAATTCTCAAATTATTCGTTTCTGCGAGTTTTTGATAAGATTTGAGTTGTCTTGAAACAGAACTGAATTTGTTATAACCCCTTTCTTTAACTGTTTTGCATTCAACAATGATGATTTCGTCATTGCCCAAATTTAAAACGAGATCAAGCATGTCTTTCTTTGTGTTAATGTTCTTCTTTAGTGAATCATCAACATTGAATCCAAGGCTTTGAAGAATAGTGGATGTGAGTTCTTCAAATTTCAACCCTAATTCACTCTCCTTTATTGTTATTCCATTCTCCTTTAGTTCATTAAATCTCCTAAAGGCAACGTTTTCATAGTTTTCCAAGTACAGGTTTTCTACATCTCTGTAGTGTTCGAGAATGTTCAATAGATCGTCACCACGTTGTCTTATCCCGTTCTCTTTTATAAATTTTGAAAGGTCTTCTTTAACGATTAGGTCTAGGATGTCACGTGGCTTGATATTAAAATCAAGAAGGAATTCAGCTTGAAGCACAAATTCTTCTTGAAGTTCGAACTGCAACTTGAGTTGATTGTTCAGATTCGGAAGAGATGCGTTTAAATCTGCCAATAGGTCTTCGAAACCATCTAAGGAGATTCCCACTTTTTCGTCGCGTTCAACATCTTCAAAATGTTGTATCAGGCTTCCGATTTTCTCTTCTAGAGTGCTCCCCTTAAGGCTCTTTATATTTAGTCCTGTTTCGCAGAGGTCATTTAAGGTTCGTTTCTTCTCAGTAAGACTAATTTCTTGCTTATAAATGTGATTTGACATGAGGTTAGAAAATGAAATCCCACTTTTTACGATCTCTTCGATTTTCTCTGAATAGGAGAGTTTCCGATCAATGCTATGGTCTCTTGCTATGATATTGATTTGAGGCTCTCTAAGGAGTTTGAGTGTTCTACGATAGAATTTATCTGCAACCTCTTTTTTTCGAATTTCACGAAGTAACTTAACCATTTCATCTGCTACATAAATTGTATTCTCCTTGTTAGAAAAGAAAATCACACCGATATTTTTCAAACTTTTTATTACCTCTAGAATGTCTAATATTTTTACTGGGATAATTGAATAATTGATCAATTTAACCTCTTCTTGGGAAAGACTTAGGCTACTTGATAGCGTGTGGAGAATAGATAATTCATCATCGGTAATTTTCGATTCTCGATTGTTCAACTCATCATTGTGATATGCAGTATGAAGGCAAGCTTTGTAGACTAGGTAGTCCTTTTTTCGAACGTCACTTAAGTCTGATTTATCAGCATTCAAATCACTAGTTAAGCTCTTAATTCGAGATTTTAGATTTTTAATTTCCTTTTCATAAAGCCTTGAAAACCAATATTGTTTCATGATGCAATTCCCATCTCTAATAATGATATCAATTAGAATATCGAGTTGAGAATTTATTTCTTGGAATTCACTTTTTGTGTGTTCCCTGAAGTCTTCTGAGACAAGTGAGAAAATTTGAGAAACATTCTGATTGTCAACTGATTTGAGCCCCTTATCGCTTGAACTCAGGATCGAGTTGATTTGCTTTATATTAGACGGTGATTTAGAAATGAGTTGATCAATTATTTTGATGAAAGAGTTTTTCTCAATTGATCCAAGTCGGTCAAGAATTTTTTCAAGTTTCATGGAATCTAGGTATTTGTGAAGTACGATGGGTTAGGACACCTGCCAATGTTCAAAAATACAGAATAAGAAGAAGCGATGAATCACCCTAAAGGATGGTGACAGGCTTTTTATTTGGTTGATTATTCAAACATTTAAAGAAACGCTTTGTTAGAATTATTAGAAGATGAGGTAAGGAAATACTTTCATCCTATTCGTTGCTTATCTTCCCATTTCAAATTGATAAATCGAACCCAAAATAGACATCATGAAACGAAAAGCAACAGCCGTATGGAACGGTTCAGGTAAAGAGGGGAGTGGTAATCTTTCTTCACCAAGTGGAGTACTCAATAGCACGCCCTATTCTTTCAGCACAAGATTCGAAAGCGAAGACGGAAAAGCAGGAACCAATCCGGAAGAGTTAATTGCGGCTGCTCATGCAGGTTGCTTCAGCATGGCTTTGAGTTTCCAATTGGGCGGTGCCGGATTTACACCAAACGCATTGAACACAGAAGCAGTCATTACCATGGAAAACATTGACGGTGGCTTCAAAATAACACACATTCAGTTGAACTTGGAAGCAGCTATTCCTGAGATTTCAAAAGAGAAGTTCCTAGAACTAGCGAACAACGCTAAAGAGGGTTGTCCGGTTTCTCAAGCCTTGTCTTCAGTTGAAATGTCACTGAACGCGGAGTTGAAATAAGCGTGAAGAAAATGGCCATAAAAAAGGGGATGCACTTGCATTCCCTTTTTTTATGGCATCAATTGCCAAAATTCTGTTTAAGCTTTCGGGCTTAGCCCATCTCTTCGATCTCAATCATTTTGAAAGGGATGTTGATGATGGCATCATAGTCTTCGCCCGCTTCTAACATGTCTTCATCATCTTCTTCGTAATACCAATTGATGGTGATTTCGTTGTTAATTGCCTCTAGCTTTTTGAATAGATCAAGAATGCATTTAGAGGAACTGGTGTTAAAATACTCCAGTTGAATATTCAGTATCGTTTTGGTTTGAGGCGCTTGTGAGTAAGATTCAATCCAATCAATCAGAGGCTTGTAAAACTCAATGGAATTTTCGGGAATGGATCTTCCCTTAATTTCTAGTGATCCTCCTTTTGTGTCAAAAACGACTGATGGTGTCTTCGGGGTGCCTTCTATTCGGATGTCTTCCATCTCAAGAAACTTTTACATTAAATGTGAAAAATAAGCGCTCGTCATCCAGTGGAGAGAAACAGTATTCCATTTGCTTTCCGGATTTACGTGCAATATCGATAAATCCTAGACCTGCTCCACCCTCTTCTGAAAACTTTCCATCAACAAGCCTCTCTTGGTATTGTTTTCGAATCACCTCAGTTCCCTGTTTATTAAGGTGCTCCAGACGTTCTTGGAGGGGCCTCATTTGTGATTTATCTATCGTATTGCCCGTTGCAATTCTGATCCCATCATCTCCTGCAAGCATCATAATGATGTCAGTTGACTCTCCTTCTTGAAGATTTGGGTGCTCGTTGCTGTGCTTAAATAAATTTTGGAGGCATTCAACGAGGATATTAAAGGCTTTTTTACGTGTTTTGGTTTCGCAACCAATGACGTGTAGTTTTTGTTCAGCAATTTCAAGCAATGCATTTAACAAGCGCTCTGAAACGGCTCCTCGAAATGCCAACATTACGCTGTCATCTGAGAATTCTCCAAATTGATGGAAGATTTCGTTTGATGGTTTCACAATTTTAAATTTGTGGAACGGAAACACAAAAGCTAATAAGTCACTTGGTACGAGGCAAAGTTAATGGCAATTCCTAATATTGTGCATTCAAATACGTAAGATGAATCCAAATAACATGTCAGAAAAATCTGAGGAAGAGTGGTTTGCTTCATGGTTCGATTCTGAGTTTTACCATATCTTGTATGGTCAACGTGATGAAAATGAGGCTACTGGGTTTATTTCATCTTTGGTTTCTGAACTGAAGTTAACGGCAGGAATGCACATTCTTGATCTAGCTTGTGGCAAAGGGAGACATACCCGTGTGTTTCACAGAAGCGGATTTAATGCATTTGGAGTAGATCTTTCTCCAGAAAGCATTGCTTACGCCAAAATGAATAGTGCAGAGGAGATTCGCTTTGATGTTGCTGATATGCGCAACTTCCGGTTGAATGAAACGTTCGATGTGGTGGCCAACCTATTCACGAGTTTCGGGTACTTTGATTCGATGGAAGAAAACCTTCAAGTTTTAAACCAAGTGAAAAAACATTTGAAACCTGAAGGTGTGTTTATCTTAGATTTTTTCAATGCGACCTGTGTGAAAAACGACTTGGTTCTTGAAGAGACGATTATCCGAGAAGGAATTAATTTTCACATTCGCAGAAGTATTCAAGGTGATCACATTGTAAAAGCCATTGATTTTGAAGCTGAAGGAAAGGAGTTTCATTTCGAAGAACGCGTCCAAGCATTAGGATTGAGCAACATGAAAGCGTTATTAAAGAACGCCAGATTTACCCTAGATCATGTATTCGGTTCATATAAATTGGAAGAATTCAATGAACAAAATTCGGCAAGATTAATTTTGATTTGTAGTCATGAGTGAAATGTTAACCTACAGTATACTTCTCTGCGGAACCGCTTTGTTGGGTGGTGCTATTATCCAGATCGCTGGGGCGAAGCTTTTAAAGCACTTGAAGCTGCTGCTTTCATTTGGAGGAGCTTACCTCATTGGACTGTGCTTCCTGCACTTGGTGCCAGAAGTTTTTGCAACGGGCGGAAAAACAGCCGGCTGGTATGTGCTTGCAGGTTTCATGCTGCAGTTGTTGCTTGAATATTTGAGCCAAGGAATTGAGCATGGTCACTTTCATGAACAACACGGCAAGAAGCGCTTTCCTCTCATGATTTTTGTGAGCTTGTGCATTCACGCTTTTATTGAAGCCATGCCTTTGACAGGCGGTATCCATGATCATGATCACGGACATGATCACGGTCATGTGCACTTAGACGGAGATTCACTGTTGATTGGGATCCTAATTCATAAATTACCTGTAGCTATGGTGCTTGCTGGGATGCTATTGTCTTCCGGATTGAAAGCAGGTTACCGGTGGACGCTCATCGCATTATTCGGCTTAATGCCGGTATTTGGACTGATACTCACAGATGTGTTGATTAACCATTCAGGGCTCGATATGAACATCTTGATAACCGCATTGAGTGGAGTGTTAATTGGTATTCTTCTGCATATTTCAACAACGATATTATTCGAAACATCTGATGGACATCACTTTAACTTGACGAAATTACTCGTGGTTGTTTTTGGTATTCTTATGGCAGCTCTTACTCTGTGATGCATAAAGTTCTTGCTTGAAGTAGGGGACTTATCCACAAAATTGTACTATTTTTAACAGAGTTAATTCAATACAAGGTGGAATTACTACGTAAAGAAGGTGCAAGTTGTATGGAAGGTTTCATTGCGAGAGCGGGAATCTTGAAATTACACAGTTCGAAAATCACGTTCGAATTTAGAGATAAGGAGACCTTTGACAAGCTAACCTTGCCGTTAAGTGAGGTTGATAAAGTAGATTTTTTTCGTACCCTTTCAATTATTCCAAATGGATTAACCCTGTTTCTCAAGAGTGGCGAGATGACTCATTTTGTAGTTGACGACCGGAAATCTTGGCAAGAAGCAATAATGAGAGCAAAGAGAACACAAGCTGTTTAAGTTTCATATTGGGAGTTTAACTCCCGAGATGACATCAAAAGCAGGGTTTTGATTCCTCAAGAGACTGATAGGTAGTGATGTAGGGTGTGGCAAGGTCTTGGTGAGAGGCTAGATACCAAAATGAATGCTTAAATCGATTTGTATGAAAACGTTTAGCACAAAACTCGTTAATGAAAAGGTGGAATTTATTTTCATCAAAAAGAAAACGAACAAAAGAATTCTGGTTTTTGCTCATTATTTGAACTGAGATGTAACCTCAGAAAGTGAGTTCCGTATGATGTAGTTAGACAGAGGTCTTTAACAAAACTACTTTATACTGTGAAACGCTGCCGAATTAGAATAAACATCCGAAAGTTCGAGTCAATTCAATTGTACAACAAGAATTTGGGTTTCGAAGTATTCAACCACTGCTTGAACTAGGATTACGAAAAGATTTTTAATGCGCCATTTAGAGCGCTTGACAGGTGTTCATTATGGACGCCTGTTTTAATTTCTGACTGTTCGAACCAGTTCAGCATCAGTTCAGTAGGCATGTTTCCGGTAAGGTCATCAGAAGCCATCGGACACCCGCCATAGCCTTTTAATGCGCCGTCAAATCTTCTACAACCAGCGCCATAGGCCGCCGCAATCTTTTCTTCCCATTGATCAGGAGTCGTATGAAGGTGTGCTCCAAACTCTACTTCAGGGAGTTCCTGAATCACGGCCTCAAAAATAGATTTTATGTTGTCTGGGTTCGAAACGCCAATGGTATCACTGAGCGCAATAATCTGTACATCCAACTCTCGTTTGAGTCGCTCACTCCATTGAATGGCAATGTCTGGATGCCAGGGCTCGTCATAAGGATTTCCAAAAGCCATGCTGATGTACAAGACCAATTGTTTGTTGTTCTTCAAGCAAAGGCTTTGAATTTCTTCTACCCGCGTAAGTGATTCTTCAATGGTCGCATTCGTATTGCGCATTTGAAACTTCTCTGAAATAGAGAAAGGATAACCCAGAAAGTTGATTTCTTCATGCGCACAAGCATCAATTGCACCGCGCGTATTCGCTACAATGGCAAGCAGCTTGGTGTTGGTTTTATTCAACTCAAGCTTCGACAGAACCTCTGCCGTGTCACGCAACTGAGGAATCGCCTTTGGCGAAACAAAACTCCCGAAATCTAAAGTGTCAAATCCTACTTTCAACAACTGATTGATGTATTCAATCTTCACTTGGGTAGGAATAAATTCGTGGATGCCTTGCATAGCATCTCTCGGACATTCAATGATTTTCATGGGCTTCGATCTGAGTGTAGGAGCAATCTTACGACTTAGTTAGTACCACTCCTACAGTTTTCAAGTTAAGGTAAAGATAGATTTGTAGAGAACAATATGAAAAGTATGAAACGCATTCTTCTTATCGATTCAGATGCCGTGACAGGCGAGTTAACAAAAAAGTTCCTCAAGAATTTTAATTACAACGTTGACTTAGTGACCACAGGTAAAATGGCTTTGGACTTGATCAATCAGTCTCATTATGACTTGGTTCTTTCTGATACTGAAGTGAATGGGTTGGGAGGATTTGACGTTTTGAAGATCATGAGAAAGTGTTTCATTGATGTTCCTTTTGCATTTTTCACCGTGAATGATGATGTATCAACAGGAATTGAAGCGGAGAGTTTAGGTGCCGTCAAGGTCATCAGCAAACGCACTGACTACATCAATTTACCGCACATCCTTGACAATTATTTCTATAGATCGCATAACATGGTAGCATGATTGGAACATTTTTGTTCTAACAGACGTAAACATACTCGAGGGGTTGATTGAAACTGAGTGGGAGAAAGTTCTAACCCTAATGAGTATAAAATGACAATTCAAGAATTTTGTGGTCTTCCGATGGATGAGAAGACCAATTACATGTGGGACAACGGAATATGCCATGGTCAACGTTTGATTGACAACAGCTACATCGTTTGCATTTTTAGCTTGGGTGAGTTTTTTGTTGAAGCGCGCTATTCTTGTAGTAATAACAAGGTAGATGCTATTCTTCCTCTCAGTGATCTTTTGAAATGGGAAGGCTATGTAGACCGTGTGTTGAGACAGGTAATCCATTTGAGTTAAAGAGGTAGGTTGAAGCATTTCCATATTGCCAAACCGTATCAGTATCGCTATTTGCACAAGGCATCAATGCGCTCCACCCTTCATTTGTTCGTGTTTTTCGAACTACAATTCCGTCCCATTCGACGGTTTTTTTTTGCTCAATTACTTCAGAAAACACCAGATGTTCGATGCCCCATTCTGCTTCTTTCTTCCAAACCAGAAATGGTGATTGTATTAAAGTGTCTGTGGTTAGTTCTATAACATTGGCACCATAACGTTTCACCCATCCTGAAACAGCCCCTTTTCTGTACTTTCCTGAAACAACTAGCAATGCTTCTTTTTCATTTCGAATCCCTAGTACCAGGTCTTTTGAGCCTGTAAATACCGTCAACTCTACGAAGGGTGTTCTTCTCAATAGCACGCAAGTGAGCAGCAATGCCAAAGCAATGATGCTAACCTTGTAGGAGCGTTTCTTTCGTTGGGTGCCTAGCAAATGGAAAAAGGCCAGCAAGAAAGCGTAAAGCACAATAACCTCCAAAGTGGAGAGGGATAGTCCTTCAGCACTGGAGAACCAGATGTCTGACGTCCAGGTGGCTAGCAGGATCAATGCGCCGCCGAGCCATTCTACCAGTAAAAAGATCCATTCAAATTCAATTCCGAAAGAGCCTAGAAGAAGAAGGGCCAAGGCTCCATACAATATGACCGTAGCTAGGGGAATAGCGATGAGATTTACGGGTAAAAAGAGGAGAGGGAAGTTGTGGAAGTAGTAAATACTCAGCGGGCTGCTTCCTGCCTGCGCAGCGGTGGAAACACAAGCGCCATTTACAATTTTGTTGACTTGTAGGTGTTGAGTTCGGAACAATTTTGACAAGATGGGTGCCCACATCAAAATGGCTCCTACGGCGGCAAATGAAAGTTGAAAGCCAACCGTGAAGAGCGCATTGGGTTCTGCCAAAAGAATAAAAGTTGCTGCGGCCCCCAACTGATTGATAGAACTTGTTGTGACCTTTAATACTTGCGCCAAACCAATTAAAGAGAGCATGGTTGCTGCACGAAGGACTGAAGCCTGGAAACCGGTGAGCCATGCGTAAAGCCAAACGATGGTCAATGCTGAAAAAAACCAAAACAGACGGGTTATTTTTTTTCTAGAACGCTTTAAGAGGAGCAATGGAAGCCCTGCAACAAGGCTTACATGCAATCCACTCACTGCTAACAAATGCATCACTCCAGCTCTGCTAAAAGCATTTTTGGTGGCAGTTGACAGCATGCGCTTATCTCCCGTTGTGAAAGCAACAAGCAAACCTTTTACTTCCAGGTTTTTTATCTGCGCGAATTGATGTTGAATCCATGCATGGGAGGTCTGTTTCAGAGAGGATAATTCCACATTGTTAAGCAGCTTAATTTCTGATAAAATCACTTGGGCTATGAATCCTTTTGCCTCGTTAAACCGCTTTTGATCAAATTCAAACGGATTTTTTGGAGGTTGAAAATGGTTGAGCCTGCCCTTGAATAAATGTGAGTGCCCCCTTTTTAAACGGATTGTATCTGGCCGCGTTGTGAAGCAGATTACTTTTGTCTTGAACTGGGCTTTATCATCTATTAGCCATCCTTCAGCAACAATCAGTTTTTCTTTGAGTTGTACGCTTTCGCAATAGAACGTACCCCTAATTTCTCCCTCTTTTGGATGGTGAAATTTCGGCGTAAGCCCAATAGATGCCTGGGCGCCACAGCCGATGAACAAAAGCCAAATGGCAATGGATTCAATTACATAGAGCCCTTTATGCCATTTTCTAAGAAATAAAAGCGCAAGAAATAGGAGTGTCGAACCCCAAATAAGCAACATCCAAGAAATGGTTGCAGGACTGTATTTCTGCAGTAAAATTCCTATTGCTACAGCAATGGCAGTTTTGATGAGTGGATACGAAAGGGGAGTGTTCACCTTCAAAAAGTAGGTCAACGAATGACAGGTTCAACAACAACTTTGCGTGCGGTACCTTTAACTTTATGAGCGTAGAAAATTCTTTGGATCAAGCTCTTTGAACGTGCGTTTTCCTTTGAAGAAATACATTTTCAAGATACTTTGCTTGTACCAGCCACTTCTATTCGGATTGCTCGTTTGATTCATGATGGCCTTTCGCTTCTTCATCATTTTTGGAACCGCGGCATAGAAGGCAAAATGAGCTTTGAGCACAGCCCATGTATAGCTAAGTTTCCCTTCCGTCAGAAAACGCATGGCAGCAACACCGTCAAGAAGAAGTCTTCGCGCAAAAAGCGTAATCAATGAACCGGAATTGTAATTCTTGATGAGGATGAATAAGTTGTTCCGAAAGTTCAGGTAGGTTTTGAACGGATTGAGCTTGTCAAGTGTTCCTCCACCAACATGAAAGACATGAGAGCCGCCGCATGCACCCACTTTCATGCCTTTATTTTTCAATCGCCAGCACAAATCAATTTCTTCCATGTGGGCGAAAAAATCTTCGTCCAGGCCACCAACATCGTGGTAGGCAGCCGCTTTCACAAAGAGGCTAGCACCTGAAGCCCAAAAGACCTCTTTGTTCTCATCGTACTGCTGCTCATCTTTTTCGAAACCATCAAAGATCCGTCCAGCGCAGAAAACATATCCGTCTTTATCAATGAAGCCTCCTGTGGCGCCCGCGTGTTCAAACCATTCCTTTCGATGGTAGTCGCGGATTTTTGGCTGGCATGCCGTCATGTCTTCGTTTTCCATGAATTCGACAACCGGAGAGATCCAATTTGGAGTGACTTCCACATCACTGTTCAACAAGACATAAATGTCTGCGTGAATGTGTTTGAGTCCCTCGTTGTAACCCTTGGCAAAACCATGATTGACTTTATTGGCATGAATTTTTACTTGCGGCCAATGCTGCTGTAAATAAGAGATGGAGTCATCAGTAGAGCCATTGTCTACTACCCAAACTGTTGCGTGCTGGGAGCTATGTTCAACCACTGAAGGAAGAAACTGCTCTAGGTAATGGATGCCGTTCCAGTTTAAAATGACTACTGCTATGTCTTGCACGCTTCTATCTCGGGTTGTAGAATAGATCTTCAAGTTCATCACGCGAATAAGTATCACGTGCGTTTTGTCTATTCAATGCACTTTCTGACGGGCGAAGATCGTTATTTTTTGTCCTCATAATAGATAGCCAGTCTTCATTTTGGATTTCTCCCAACATATCACTGTGCAACATTTCGAAATCTGCGTTAACAACGTTGCGGGCATAGAAGAGAAAACGTTTGTTATTGAAACGTTGAATCTTGTAATAGTGCCAAATTTCGTAAGGGAAAACTTCGGTTTCATTGTGCTTAATTACAATGGTATTTGGTTTTCCATATTGCAGGTAAACCCTTCCTCTGTCAGAACGGTGTCCGTGCATCACTTGGGTAGTGTACTTTCTGTTTACAAAGCAGACTATCTTGTAATAGTTCAGCCACTCTTGAGTTGGGCTAGTAGCATCTCGGTCTAGCCAAAACGTTTCGAATACATTTTGGAGGACTTCAAGTTCGCCACTGGCCACCTGACCATCGATTGTTCTTCGTTCCAACGTTCCTCCAATTGGGTAGCAGCTGTCTAAGTAGTAGCGCATGCTATCAACATTGTTGAATGCCAATCCTGGCTCATCAACGTAGGTTATTTCTTTTGATGCGAAGTGTGCTTCCTGCTCATTTTGGCGAAAGAATGTGGCTGATTGAACGTACATCGTTTCGTTCTCCTTCGATCTAAGTTCGATCAATAGATCATATTTTCCCGAAGGCACATCAGTTAAATCAACACTTTTCAGGAGTGGGGTTACGGATTGCACTTCTTGACGAATGTTTCTTCTTGTATTTTCAAGTGGGCCGTATTCGTTATACAAGGCATAGGTAAGAAGGTATTGTCCTTCAGGGAAAATAGTTTGGGCGTTGTACACTTCAGCGTAAAAAACCAATTTATTCGCCTCTGGCGGAAAGTAGTCAGCTACAAATGGAAGGATGTCCATTCCTGATTTTGTTAATTCAGTAGGAGACTCTGCTTTTGCATAAGCCTCAACATAGGTAATGTCAGAAATTCCAACTTCGCCTTCTTTTAGGTTGACTTTGATGTTTTGACTCAATTCAACTTTTCCGTCCAATTTTGCATTTTTGTCTTCCAAAGTGATGTCTAACTGATATTCTCCAGGAGCAAGTTGAAATCGCTGAATATCGATGAAATCAGCAATTATCCCGTTTAAACCTGGCGTGCTTTTTATCGTAACCTTCCTAAAATCAATGATTTGAGATCCTTTGGAGATGATGATTGTTGTTTCAACAGCTACTTCTGCTTGTGAAGAATCAGCTGTAGCCCAATGGAGACTTTGACCTTCGAATGAAAATAAAATTTCAACAAAAGGACCTTCTCCTGGAATCAGGAATTGCTTGTAATCGAACGATGCTCTCAACGCCGCATTTGCTCCTATTGTACACAGAATCAGGGTAATCAATAAAAGGTTTCTTTTCATCTTCATCTTTCTCATGAGCTAAAGTTAGCAAATGTAATACCGCGAATTTAAGGGAAGATGAATCCTTTTTCAAGTTTAGCTTGGACACAATAAAAAAAATTAACTAATTTCGCGGCGGAGAGCTGGCAGAGTGGTCGAATGCACCGGTCTTGAAAACCGGCGTGCTGCGAGGCACCGGGGGTTCGAATCCCTCGCTCTCCGCCAAAGTCCCGAAATAACATCGGGGCTTTTTTTATGCTGATTTTTCGGGTCTTCCAGAAGGAGTTGCGCGTAAATGAAAGGTGGGTGTTTTTTTTTATTTCGTTTGTGATTCCACGATTTGTTCATTCATAGTAAAGGAGACTCCATTCTATTTCATTACATTTAAAATGCTTTACCACTGCATCTTAGAAGTGCAATAAATTTGAAATTTTATGTCTGCTTTATCTCGCATTTTTTCTCTCTCTCTCGCTTGTTTCACGGCGATCTCCTCGTTTGCTCAACTTCAAGTGTCAAATGACCTCGATGCACAAACCTTGGTAAATGACTTCTTGCTTGGTTCTGGAGTGCTCATTGATAATGTGACTGTTGCAGGCTCTACCTTGCAGTATGGTGCTTTTATCAATGGAGAAGAGGCGGTCTCTATGGCTGACGGAATGGTATTGAGCTCAGCAGTTGTGACAAACATTGACCCGAATATTCTGACAGATTCAGACCTTCCTTTTCAGACAGGCATAGCAGGAGATAATGATTTGTTGAGCATTGCCAATCTTGTGCCGAGCTACATTGGTCAAAACTTCAGTATTTTGAGTGCATATGACATGTGTACGCTTGAGTTTGACTTTGTACCGCTGGCAGATAGCCTTTCGTTCAACTACGTGTTTGGAAGTGATGAATACAACGAGTGGGTGAATACGCAGTTCAATGACATGTTTGCATTTTTCATTAGTGGGCCTGGAATCAGTGGGCAATATGGAGCACCTGAAGGATTTCCAAATGGGGCGAAGAACATCGCTTTCGTTCCTGGGTTTGAACCTGAATTACCGATTACAGTGAGTTCAATCAACAATCAACTCAATCCAGATTATTACATAGACAATGAGGTGAATGAGGCTATTTCAATTGATGGCTATACAACTGTGCTCACTGCGAGTGCAGAAAACCTAATTGTTGGGGAGACGTACCACATTCGCTTAAGCATCGCAGATGGAAGTGACAGTGCTTTTGAGTCAATTGTGATGTTGGAAGGCGGTTCTTTTTCTTGTTATGAGTCTATTGGCGAAGCATTTGGTGCAGGAGATCTTGACGGCAACAGTGAATTAGACGTGGATGACTTACTGCTTTTATTAGGAGATTTGGGGTGTGAAGGTCTAGAATGCATTGGAGATCTGGATGGAGACGGGATTGTGACTGTAATGGATATTCTCTTCTTCCTTGGGCTGTTCAACTAGTAAGTTAATCTTAAAGCTCCTTTTTGAGCAATTCGAAAATCAAATCAGAATCTTCTTTTTTTACTTGGTAGGATTGCAATACACTTGATGTAACTAGTGCATTCTTTAATCATTCTTAGACCCATTTTTTTTCTGATTTAAGTTACGAAGCCAGTCCAACTATTGAAGCAGTTAGGAACATGCCATTCTTGATTGGAATACAAAAGAAAGGCAGAGCACCTATTGCCAAATAGGAGGGGCGAAAGGCAAATTGTTTAGGATGAAATGCATGTTCCAATCTTCTGTGATTCAGGGGATAGGGCATTCCCTGACATTTGAAAGGCCAGATGAGATTAGTGAATATGTTAACCGTCGAATAAAACAGTTGGTTGAAACAATGGACTAATCTCGCCGTATACCACTAAGAATAAACCCTTATGTTATGCGATTTCTTATTCTGATCTTACTCTCTTTGCCGCTTTTTTCTGCGGCCCAAAATACTGATTGTTATGTTGTAAAAGTGGAGGGCGACACATTGAAGGGCTCCGAGCTTTTGTATTCTGACATGATTCTTAAAGAGCCCATTTTCAAATTAGATGATCAAAGCCTTCAATTGCAAGAAGTGCGCTTGGTACGAAATAACCATGGAGTCTTCGCCAATGTGAGTTCATTGAACCGCGGGAAGAATCAGTTTGCCATGCGCGTTCTCAATGGTAAAATTTCAATTCTAGAGGCTGTAGACATGCGCATTTATGGTGCAAATGAACTCCCCCGATGGTTTGACGCTACTCAGGAAAGAAGATTTATGGCAAGTGGACGGATGTCTTATTACATGAATGAAGCGGGACAAGCCAAGATGCCGAATTATCAAAATCTCAAGCTTGATTTAGGTTCAAATGCAGTGAGTACTTCACACCTGAAAAAAATGCGGGGTTATCAGTGGATTAAGCGAAGTATGATTGGAAGTGGGGGGGCATTGCTGGCAACAAGACTTTGGTCTATGCAAGGAGGGTTTATGATGTCTCCAGGTCTTTTGATTGGGGCATTGTTAACAGGAGGAGGATTCCTTTTTGACAATCCGATCAATGATGAAAAGTGGATGGCTGTTGAGGCCTACAATGATTAAGCTTATTTCTTTTTGAAAGCATTGATTGCATTTCGAGTGAATTCTGAAAGAACAAGTTCACCGCTGATTGCAGCGCGCTCTTTGAGCAGTTCACCCCAGTGCTCAGTACCAGTCCAAAAAATCTTTTTGAGTTCAGTCATGGCTTGCGGATTGCTTCCTGCTAGTTTGGAAGCGAGTGTTGCAACGCCCGCATCAAGTTCTTCGATTGAATTAAAGACTTCAGCATAAAGTCCTTTCTGTGCAGCCCAGTCTGCTGTTTGCCATTCTGTAGCGTTAATGGCCAATTGGCTCATTGCAGACGTTCCTACTTTACGTTCTACTGCCGGACCGACAACAAAAGGTCCAATTCCAACAGCAAGCTCGCTGAGTTTCACCGCCGCATGTTTTGTAGCGAGGCAATAGTCAGCGGCAGAAGCCATTCCTACACCACCACCAACTGCTTTTCCTTGCACGCGGCCAATGATTAGTTTCGGACAAGTGCGCGCTGCATTGATGACATTCGCGAAGCCTGAAAAGAATATTTTTCCCGTTACTTCGTCATTGATTGAAATTAATTCATCGAAACTTGCTCCAGCACAAAATGCACGTTCTCCAGAAGATTTAAGCACAATAACTTTCGCCTCAGGATTAACTCCTGCTGCGGTTATTGCTTTAGCCAATTCATTCAATAAATGTCCGGGCAAGGAATTGCTTTGCGGATGAAAGAACTCAATGGTTGCTATGTGCTGATCAACGTTTGTCTTGACGAAACCTTCAGAAGTGCTCATACTGGAAAAGAAAAAGGGCCTTCATGATGAAGGCCCGTATTGGTGTGAAATAAATTAGTCTCTTTCGCTAACCGGAATGTAATCACGGTTATTTGCTCCTGTATAGATTTGACGTGGTCTACCAATTGGGTCACCATTTTCAATCATTTCTTTCCACTGAGCGATCCATCCTGGAAGACGTCCAATAGCGAACATCACAGTAAACATGTCAGTAGGAATACCGAGGGCTCTGTAGATGATTCCGCTATAGAAATCTACGTTTGGATAAAGTCCTCTTTCAATAAAGTACTCATCTTTCAGTGCTACAGCTTCAAGTTGCTTGGCGATCTCAATCAATGGATCATCTTTACCTAACTTCTCTAGAACGTCATCAGCAGCTTTCTTGATGATTTTCGCTCTAGGGTCAAAGTTTTTATAAACGCGGTGACCGAAGCCCATCAATCTAAAGCTATCCGTTTTGTCTTTTGCTCTATCAATCCATTTTTGAAGATCTCCACCATCTCTTTGAATGGTTTCGAGCATTTCAATCACAGCTTGATTGGCACCACCGTGAAGTGGCCCCCAAAGTGCTGCAATACCTGCAGAAATTGAAGAGTATAGGTTTGCTTGGGAAGAACCAACAATTCTTACTGTTGATGCGGAACAGTTTTGTTCGTGGTCAGCATGAAGAATAAGGAGCTTGTTCAGTGCAGATGACACAACTGGATCTACTTCGTATTTGCTTGAAGGCAAACCGAACATCATGTACAAGAAGTTTTCTGTATAAGAAAGGTCATTCTTTGGGTACATGATAGGATGACCATTGTTGTTTTTGAACGCTTGAGCTGCCAATGTTGGAAGCTTTGCGATCAAACGGTGGATGGTCATTTCAATGTCTTTGAAAGGACGATTAGGATTCTGTGATTCAGGATAAAAAGTAGAAAGGCTGCTTATCATTGAAGAAAGGATTCCCATGGGGTGAGAATCAGTAGGGAATGCTTCAAAGAATCTGCGCATGTCTTCATGCACAAGTGTGTGCATTGTAATGCTGTCAGTGAACCAATCCAATTGGACCTTGTTAGGCAACTCACCGTAGATAAGTAGGTAAGAAACTTCAAGGAAAGAAGCCTTTTCAGCTAATTGCTCTATAGGATATCCTCTGTACCGGAGTATTCCTTTTTCACCGTCTAGAAAAGTAATAGAACTTTTCGTAGCTCCAGTATTTTTGAAACCTGAATCTAAGGTGATGTAACCAGTCATTGCTCTAAGCTTTGAAATGTCAACAGCTTTTTCTCCTTCAGAGCCAGTGATTACAGGTAATTCATACTCTTTTCCATCAAGAATAATCCGGGCAGTTTCGCTCATTGTCGTGTTTATTTATGTTTTTGTTAACGGGATCGCAATATACGAAGAATTGCAAGCAATCTGTTTTGAAATTATGTCATAAAAAAGAGGCGACAACGCCTCTTATACTGAGTAGAACACGTTTTTACCAAGAAGGTTTAAAACTCTCTGAAAAAGCACTCCAATCATCTTGAGAAGTATAGTCACCCTCGTTAAAAAACCTCAGGTAAAGTTCAATCTGTGGTGGTGTCTGATATCCTTTGATTGGTGCAATAACTTGCGCCTCTTCGTTCATGTATACAATTGTAGGGTATGCACTTACTTGCAGTGCTCTTGAGAGCTCATGCACACCATTCCTTCCCTTTTTGTTTGCGTCATAGGTTGGGTTTGTGAATGTGCGCCCTTGGAAATCAATTTCGTCAGGAGACTCTGCATTGAACTTTACAGCGTAATAATTCTGATTGATGTATGCGATCACATTCAGGTCAGTGAATGTATTCTTCATCATCATTTTACATGGGCCACACCAGGAGGTGTAAACATCCATGATGATTTTTTTAGGGTTGGTTTTTTGTGCTTCAACTGCTTCTTCAATTGAGATCCAATTGATGCTTGAAGTCTGAGCGAAGAGTGCAGAAGAACAAAAAAGACCAAGTATAAGAATGAGATTTTTCATAACAATTTGTTTTGTGTACGACACCCTTAAACAAAGGTTGTACCAAAGATGCATAAAAAAAGGCGTCCAGTTGGACGCCTTTTAGTTGAAAGATGTTAATGCAGTTAGACTACACCGTGCATCAGTTTGTTCAATGGTTTTGAAAGAAGCACAATTAACAATGAGAATCCAATCAAAATGTATCCGATTGTAGAAAAAATGCTTACATATTTATTCAAACCTTTTTCTGAGACCACTGCTTTGTACTCGCCAAACGCACCAGATAATGATGCATCTGAAGAGGCATGTTGGTCGAATCCGTCTCTAAAGTAGATCCAGCTGTCATAATCCAAACCAGTCTCTAGTTTGGCCTCTTCGGCGTCTTTATCTCCTTTTTTAATGGCAGAATACTTTTGATTCAAAGCAGCCCATTCAGCTTTATTGAGCCATTCTTGAGCGGTAGTGATTGGTGTGTTCATTGATCTATCGCCTTTCCATTCAGCGAAGGTTCCATTAGCAGCTTGCTGTCTGTATTCAACCCAATCTTTTACGTCTACATACTTCTTCAAAGAGAGGTTGGCTGGCTCATCTGAGAGTCCAACCCAATCTTCGAATTTTAGTGTGCCTTCCATTTCAATGGCATCCCTTACAGTGGTATCCATGTTAAAAGCGCTCTTCTTGCTGTCTTCTTCTTCAGAATGTCCTTCTGCTCCAGTTAATGCAGCAATTTGACCTCCTAAGAAGTTGGCAATCGCGAAGCTCAAGAACCAACCACCCATCGCTGTACCAGCAATGTTTTTCGGCGCAAGCTTCGTTACCATAGAAAGTCCAATAGGGGAGATGAAAAGCTCACCCGTTGTATGGAGTAGGTAAAGGAAAACAAGCGTTAAAAGTGGCACTTGGAATTGAGATTCCATTGAAAGACCAATCAGCGTTACCAAGAATCCAAGTCCGAGTTGGAAGATACCAAGCGCGAATTTGATTGGAATACTTGGGTTCTTTCCAATCTTCGTCAATTTGATCCACATCACAGAGAAGATAGAACCAAAGATGATAATGAAGAGTGGGTTAAAGAACTGCGTCATAGACGCAGGCATGGTCCATCCGAGGATGTCACGACTCACATTTCGATCTGCAAAGAGCGTCAGTGAAGTTCCTGCTTGCTCAAAGCATGCCCAGAAGACAATGTTGATTACCATGAAGATCACAAGTGCAATCATTCGGTCTCTCCATTGCTTACCAGCTTTGGCTCCTGCAGAGATCAAGTTAAACGTAACAATAACAAAGAGTGCCAAAAGACCCCACTTTAGAATTTCGTTTTCGTTGATCAAGAAATAACAAGCAGGAATGATCAGAAGTGAAAGAATAGTAATCGCGTGAACCATGTTAATTGGTCCAAGTACTTTTTTCTTTCCTGCTTCGCGAATATCTAGTCCAGCCGCAGCTTCGTAGGTTCTTCGTCCAAACCAGAAAATAAAGAACCCGAGTAACATACCGATACCGGCCAATGCGAATCCTTTGTCGAAACCGTACGTTTCTCCTACGTAAGCAACAATGGTTGTTGCACCTAGGGCTCCAATATTGATACCGATGTAAAAGATGGTAAATCCTGAATCTCTCCGAGAATCACCGTCTTCGTAGAGTTTACCTACAATGGTTGAGATGTTTGCTTTGAAATAACCGTTACCCACAATGATGGCTCCCATACCCAGGAGCATCCAGTGTTCAGTACCCCCCAAAATCATGAATTCACCGATGGACATTAGAATGGCGCCCAGCAAAATGGCGTATCTATAGCCCAGAAATTTGTCGGCCATTTTTCCTCCCAATACAGGAGCTGCATAAACAAGTGCTGTGTAGGCACCGTATATCAAACTTGCTTCGGCATCGCCCTTCATGAGCGATTTTACCAAATAAAGTGTGAGGAGCACTCGCATACCGTAGTAGCAAAAACGTTCCCACATTTCTGAAAAGAAGAGGGTCATCAATCCTTGGGGATGCCCTTTGACTAGTTTGTTACTCATTGTTTTGGATTAAGGTTCAAATCGAGAATCGTAAATCTATGAAAAAAGAAGTGCAACTGAGAAATTGGTCTTCATTGCACGTGTTGAATCACTATTAGAGGTTGTCTTTCAGGTAGTTATGCATCATTGTAAAAAGGTGCAAACGCGTGTTTCCGCCGTAAATACCATGGTTTTTGTTCGGGTAAATGAACAAATCAAATTGTTTGTTTGCTTTTACCATCGCTGAAACCATCTCCATCGTGTTTTGGTAATGCACGTTGTCATCTGCACTTCCATGCACAAGGAGGTATTTACCTTCAAGCAGATCAACAAAATTAATTGGAGAATTGTCATCATAACCAGCTGCATTTTCCTGTGGAGTGCGCATGAATCGTTCAGTGTAGATCGTGTCATAGTATCTCCAGTTTGTTACGGGCGCCACAGCAATTCCCATTTTATAGTATTCAGCTCCCTTGGTCATGCAGAGTGAAGTCATGTAGCCGCCATAGCTCCAGCCTTGAATGCCAATGCGTTCACCGTCAACATAAGTCAAGGACTGTAGATGCTTCGCGAAGTCGATGAAATCTTCTGTTTCAAGCTTGCCTAGCTGCATGTAGGTAGAATGCTTGAACTCTTTTCCTCGGTACAATGTCCCACGCGGGTCACAGCTCACTACAATGTAGCCTTCTTGTGCCAGCATTTCATGCCACAGCATTCCGGTGCCTCCCCAAGAATCTGAAACGGTATTTTTCCCTGGTCCTCCGTAGATGTTAACGAAAACAGGATACTTTTTAGAAGGGTCAAAGTCTTTTGGTTTAATCATTGAGCAGTTCAGCTCAACTCCAGTAGCATTGGTAAACGTGAAGAACTCCTTTTTAGAGAGGGTGTACTTCTTCAGTGTCTCTTTCAGTTTTGCGTTGTCTTTTAACACGCGCAATTCTTTTCCTTTAGCGTCGTTCAACGTGATGAAATAGGGCGTATTGGCATCACTGTGGTAGTTGATGTAATACTGGTAGGTAGCACTAAAATCGCCATCATTGGTGCCTTTTCGTGTACTTATCTTTGTTGTTTTCCCTCTTTTTACTGAGGTAATGTAAACATGCTTCTCAAGCGGAGACTCTTTTGAAGAGGTGTAAATCACATTTCCTTTTTCTTGGTCATATCCAATGAACTCAATCACATCCCATTCGCCCTTCGTCAATTGCTTCTGAACATTTCCAGACATGTCGAAACGGTAAATGTGGTTGTACCCATCTCTTTCTGAATTCCATAAGAATGATTCTCCATCAGCCATGAAGATCAGGTTGTCATTGATTTCAATGTAGGTTTCATTCTTCTCTTCAAAAATCACTTTCGATGCGAGTTCAAACGGCTGCTCCGACATAGAAAGATCTGTCATCAAAAATTCAAGGTGGTTCTGATGACGGTTCATGCGCATGATGCACAGCTTGTCGTTATCTTGAGACCACTGAATGCGTGGAATGTACTGTTCCTTGTTTGCTTTTACATCTACCGGACGCGCATCTCCGGTTTTGATGTCATAGATGTAAACATTCACCAAACTGTTTTCCTCACCAGCTTTAGGGTATTTAAAGGTATAAGGGTCAGGATAGAGTTCGCCGTACATCGCCATTTGGAATTGCTTGACATTGCGTTCGTCAAAACGGTAGTAAGCAATTCGATTTCCTTTTGGAGACCAGTAAAATCCTTTGTCGAAACCAAATTCTTCTTCGTAAACCCAGTCTGTGGCGCCATTAATGATTTCATTGTCTTTACCATCTGTGGTCACTTGAACTTCGTCTCGTTGCACAACATCTGTTACGAAAAGGTTGTTGTCTCTCACAAAAGCGACCATGTCACCAGCGGGGGAGAAGTCTGCCAAGCGTTGTTTTCCTTTCGTGAAATCAGCCAACGGAAACGAGCGTTGTTTCTCAATTAGATGCACATAATAATTCGCTTTAGAACTGTGGCGGTAGATGCCTTCGGTTTCCGTTTTGATCAGAAGTTTGCGTTCATCGCCGCTGAATTCGTAGTCATCAATGGTTTTTGAAGCATCATCGAAAACGCTCATTGAACTTGCCAAAATGGATATTTTCTCACCACCTTGGTACGCATATTTGACAATTTCTGATCCGTTCTCTTCCGAAGATTCCATGGTTGTGTAATGCTCTCCGTCCTGCATAGAACGAAGTCCACCAACATATTCCATTCTGAATTCACCAGAATACCAGATGAGCTCATCCGTTAATTGCTCATCTTGAGCATTTGATAGCGAGGCAACACTTAGTGCCAAGAATAAAAAGCAATACTTTTTCATATTCCCAGAGGGTTTATCTTTGGTCTGAAGAGCTCGAAGATATTAATATCATCTGAGCAAGCGTTCAATTTAAGAAGTTCATGTACACGAAAATTACAGAAACACATCTACGGTATTTTTCATCCATAGTCGGAGCGGACCGTTGTTCCACACATCAAGAGACACTCCAGGCGTATAGCCATGATGAAACAGAAGACCTTCGCTTCCCACCAGAAGTGGTTTTGTTTCCTCAAAGTGCGCTAGAAATAAGCGATGTGCTTAAGTATTGCACTTCGCACCAAATTCCTGTGACACCAGTTGGAGCCAGAACCGGACTGAGCGGAGGAATGCTTACTGTTTATGGGGGCGTTGCGCTGTCTACTTCTAAGATGAATGCCATTCTTGAGATTGACACCAAGAACCTGCAAGTGGTTACCCAGCCGGGAGTTATTGTAGAAGAATTGCAAAAAGCGGTTGCGAAAGAAGGGTTGTTTTATGCGCCTGATCCAGCCAGCAGAGGTACCTGTTATATAGGCGGGAATTTGGCTGAGAATTCTGGCGGACCAAGAGCGGTGAAATATGGAGTTACAAAAGACTGGGTTTTGAACTTAGAGGTTGTACTCCCAAGCGGTGAAATTATTGAGACCGGGGCAAATACGTTGAAAAACAGCACGGGATATAATTTGACTCAACTCATGGTTGGGTCAGAAGGAACTTTGGGGGTCATTACAAAGGCAACTTTAAAATTACTTCCCCAGCCCAAACAGCAATTGCTGATGCTGGTTTCGTTTCATTCTGCTTCAGATGCTTGTAAAGCTGTCTCAGCTATTTTCAGGGCGGGTGTTGTTCCTTCTGCCGTGGAGTTTATGGAACGTTCGGCCATTGAATTGGCGATGGAGTTTTCTGGTGAACGTCCTATTGAACTGGCAGACAGTACAGAAGCACAGCTGCTCATTGAGGTTGATGGGGGCGAAAGTGCAGATCTCATGGCTGATTGCGAGCGCATTATGCAAACCTGCGAAAAATGCGGGTCAAGCGAAGTGCTTTTTGCTGATGATGAAGCACAAAAAGACAAGCTGTGGTTTTTAAGACGAAGGGCAGGTGAGGCGGTAAAAGCGAAAAGTATTTATAAAGAAGAAGATACCGTTGTGCCGCGGTATAGGCTGCCTGACTTGCTAGAAGGAATCAAGAAGATTGGTAAGTCTTATGGATTTAATACGGTGTGCTACGGACATGCTGGAGATGGGAATCTTCATGTGAATATTCTCAAAGAAGAGTTGAATGATGAGCAGTGGGAAGAAATGCTTCCAAAAGCAATTCGGGAGGTGTTTGATTTAACCGTTCAGTTGGGAGGAACCCTGAGTGGAGAGCATGGGATAGGCCTTGTACAGAAGGATTACATGGACATTGCATTTTCAACAATATCCTTGGATTTGATGTGGTCAATCAAGAAAGTATTTGACCCAAAATTGGTGCTAAACCCTGGTAAAGTGTTTCCAGGACACTATTGGAAAGCAAAAGTGTAAAAGTTTAGGGGAAATCTTTGTAGCGCATAATAATTGTCTTTATATTAGCGGCGAACTCGGGAAGGAGAGAGCCCGAGAACTTTAAGTTAGTTGAGATTGGTAAGTTGATTCTTCAACGACCAAATGAGTAATTTATAGTTTTTAGTTTTTCAGTTTAAGCCATTGAGTCCCGCAAAAGTGCGGGACTTTTTGGTTAAGGACTGTGAAAAACGATTAGCTTTACCCCCAAATTCTAATACAATTATTATGTCACACCAACTTCTAAAAGGAAAGAAAGGCATCATCTTTGGCGCATTGAATGACAAGTCAATCGCATGGAAAGTGGCCGAAAGGGCCTACGAAGAAGGCGCGGAAATTGTGCTTACTAACGCACCAATTGCTATGCGCATGGGAGAGATCAATCAGCTAGCTGAGAAGTGTGGAAATGCCCTTGTGATTCCTGCTGACGCTACTAAAGTTGATGAATTAGAAAATCTTTTCAAGCAAGCAATGGAGCACTTAGGAGGTCCCGTTGACTTCGTTCTTCACTCCATTGGAATGTCTCCTAACGTGCGTAAGAAAAAGCATTACACTGACCTAAAATACGAATGGTACCACCAGACGTTGGATGTTAGCGCGATGTCTTTGCACAAAACACTTGCTGTGGCGAAGAAACAGGATGCACTCAATGAATGGGGTTCTGTTGTTGCTTTAACTTACATCGCAGCACAGCGCATTTTCCCTGATTACGGCGACATGGCTGACGCGAAGTCGTTGCTAGAAAGCATCACGCGCAGCTTCGGATACCACTACGGAATTGCAAAGAAAGTGCGTGTAAACACCATTAGCCAGTCTCCAACAGTCACTACTGCTGGAAGCGGAGTGAAAGGATTTGATGAATTCATCAACTTCAGCGAAATGATGTCGCCACTTGGGAATGCAGACGCACTAGCATGTGCAGATTATTGCGTCTCTATGTTTTCTGATTTAACCCGCTATGTAACCATGCAAAACCTCTTCCATGATGGCGGATTCAGCAGCACGGGTGTAACACAGCCTGTTATTGAGAAATTCGGAAATGATCCTGAAGCGTAAGCCAGATTACAGATACTATTTATTGAAAGAGGCTGCCTGTTGAGGGTAGCCTCTTTTTTTTGTACGGGACGTATCGTAGGGTCAGCCCTTTAGATGAGAATTGTAGGGTCAGCCCTTTAGGCCCCCTTCGTAATTTACGTATCGTAGGGTCAGCCCTTTAGGTCTGGCCTTTTTCGTGTAATTCGGAATGGACGTGTCGTAGGGTCAGCCCTTTAGGTGGATATTGTAGGGTCAGCCTTTAGATGAGAATTGTAGGGTCAGCCCTTTAGGTCTGGCCTACTTTCATGTTGGTTAATGTAGCCACGAGCCTCGCTCGTGGTAAGGCAATGACAACAAACTCTTAATATTTCCGCGAGCTTCGCTCGCGGAAATATTAAAAACGCACGGGGGCGACTCTTTTCCCACGAGCTGAGCTCGCGGCTACAACATCCGTCCATTGGGAGTTGGTAGTTCTTTCACGAAACACGAGCTGAGCTCGCGGCTACTACATCCGTCCAATTGAAGATGGTAGTTTCTTCCTGAAACAGTAGATTGATTTCTGCCGCTTAGCAATGGACGTATTGTAGGGTCAGCCTTTAGATGAGAATTGTAGGGTCAGCCCTTTAAGTGGATATTGTAGGGTCAGCCCTTTAGGTCTGGCCATTTTCGTGTAATTCGGAATGGACGTATTGTAGGGTCAGCCCTTTAGATGGATATTGTAGGGTCAGCCCTTTAGGTCTGGCCTTTTTCGTGGAATGACAATCTAATTCAAAGTGGTAGTTCCTTCACGAAACACGAATCTCATTCGTTGGATGAAGTAAAAAGTGGTCAAAAACGCGAAAAAGGCCCTCTTTTCCGACCCGTAAAACCCCATTTTAGATTTATTTTCATGTACGTTGGGAAATCGGGACGTGAATTTTTGATTTTGATGATAAAATCAGTCATAGCAGATCATACAGGATATTTTTGGTTGATTTACAATACTAAGTCAAAATGAAAAGTGGGCGATACAGCGCGAAAATGGCCATTTTGAGAAGTACGTTTAGAATCGGCAAATCACGACCATCCAAAATTCCTTCTAACCTTTGTGACGAGCCCAACGGTAAATCGCATTTACCACTGGGAGTGTTAAATTAAAGTTAGAGCCTATGCATACAACGGGGTTAGTTCAAGAGGAAGGAATTGGTATCTGTCGAAGTCTTGACGAAGATGGAACGTCCTTCCCTATAAAACAAAACCCATCATCAGCGGCAGGGCCGTTACCTCAGAACCGGACGATCAATTCGTTCAATAACAATTAGCAGGCGTCAGCACTGATTCCTGATTATTAATTAATACACTTTATATGACAAGTTTAATATCACTTACAATAGACACGCTTACTTACTTGAAGCAAAAATGGAATTCAGAAGTAGCGGAATTAGAACGCCAAATGGCCAAAGAACAGAAACGTTTAGATGCGCGTTTGGACAGACAGGAAGACAACACAGAGCAGGTTAGTGCTGCAGAGCAAGCATTGAACAATGCGCAAAATGTGTTGGACGCCATGATCCAAGCAGCAGTAGATGAATCTGCCATTGTATTGCAGCAAGCCACAGTTGAAGCGCTTACCAGCGAATACGAAGAGGAGCTGCAAGGCGATAGTAACCTCACCGCCGAGGATGTGCAGCTAGCCTTGATGAACATCGATGTGCTGGGCGCTGAAAAAGGCGTGAAGGAAGAGCGTGTGCTCCAAGTGGAAACCATTTTGAACAACGCTGGATAATCGAAACCATCCACCATGATTGAAATTGACCAGGTTTGCCCGCACCAGCGTTGTTAGATGTGCACTGTAGTGACGTTGGTGCTAGGTAAACCGATTGGAAAGAACACAAGCGTTCCTTTAGAGACGAGTTATAGAAATGAGGTGTAGCGTTCAGGAGTTAGGAATAGAAAGAAAGGGCATAGTTATCTGTCTCATCATTTTCGAAGATGGAGTGTTCTTCCATTCATTAAAAAGAAGATTATGAAAAACATCACACTTTACACAGACGAACAACTTCGTCGCGTTGGCGGCATGTGGTTGGTGAAATCAACAGAATTGAATTGGAAAGCGAACAAGCTAAAAGCGCGTTTGCAAAAACGATTGGAGCGTGAAGCAAAGCGACATGCATCATTGGAACCCACACATAAATTATTATTTACCGCAAAGATTGTCCTGGACGCCTTGTTGCCGCATGGGGAATCAGAAGCGGTTGAATTGGTTCGCCTCCAGATTACAGAATGTGAGGCCAAGATCCACGATGTTACTTACCGTTACAATCTATTGAGCGATGAGGAAATAGCCTTGAAATACATGGGTCTTGAATTGGCAGAGATGAAAGCGGCGATGGCTAGAACAGCTATGGTTGAGGTAGAAGCAGAGTTGGCGAGTAGGATAGTTGTGATGGAATTGGTTGAAGCCATTGAGGCAGACGCCCTTATTTCAGAGGGAACGACTGTTTCAAAAACGCTGTCTTTTGTAACGAGCAAAAAAGCAGAATTGGAATTGAGTATTTTGAAAACACTGCGTCAGTCGCCCAATGGCTTTGCGCGGTTGAGGGGGTACAGAAATGCCGCTAAGAATGTAAACTTAGTCCGGTTGAAAAGTGGTTTTAGCAGGGCCGGAGGGATGTTGGGGATTGGACGGTTGAGTAAAGTGTAAAAAAACAAATGATTTATTTTCTCAAGCTGACGAAAACGACAGGAAAATATTCTATTTCTCAGGACATGGATCATGAACAGGTTTTATTGCTCATGATAAATTCGGTAGATCAGATTTAACATTCAAAGATTTAAAGAATGAGATTGATAATTCTAAGGCTGCCTATAAACTCATTATGGGCGACGCTTGTTTATCAGGAGCATTCGATAAAGATGAATCTGGAATCTTGAACAGATGGAATGAAGAATGGAATTAAGCCAGGAACAGCTTTTGTGCTAATAAGGCTTCTTATTAATAATCTATTTTGAGTCCCCTAATGATTGCAAAACAAAGTTTCTCAACTATATAATCAATGCCCTTTTTTTCGGGAAACAAAAACTAGGTTTAACACAAAAGATTTTACTATTAGTTTTTGGTATATTACGTTCTCTGTTCAAAATGAGCCTAGAATGCGAGCAGGCTGAAACATCTGAAACCTTGAAACCAGCTCATGCCGATCATCTCTGTGAACTTAAATGGATATGATAATGCTTATTTGTGTACGATTTAAAATATCATCCTTTTTTCATCCCATGAGAAGCAGGCTAAAGCAAAGTATTTGTGAACTATGAAGGAGCATCTCATTCAAATTAATTTCAGAAGGCATGCTAAAACTTTTCGATTTAGAATAAACTCCGCTTTTCCTGTATTTTGATTGGTTTAAATATTTGCGTTTTCAATTTCTTCCCCAACAGCAATTTCATCTTTCGCTTTACTTTCATAAAACTGTTGAGTTAGTTCCGACGTTAAATAGGCATCATCTAACATTTTAACAAAAAGTTCCTTCGATATTTTCGTTTTAAGAATTATTTGAGTTTCATTTTGATTATAATTCATCTTACCGATTAACGCTGGGTGAGTTCTCGTAAATTCAATAATTACATCATTTGGAATATTATTTCTAATAACTGGCGAGTTTCTAATTTTCACAACCTTTCGTGCGAAACTCACATTGTTAAGCAAATCTGATATCCCATCGGTTGTGGCTAACAAGTTTAAGTGCGCTAGCACTTCAATACTTGTTTGCGCCTCACGAATAATTACCTCATGAAAGCCATGATTTCTTTCAAGGATTTTCAAATCTGTAAATATTAGAGCGCCATCGATTTTGACTGCCTGAAATTTCGATGTGAATCTTAAAACTTTATCTTCAAACTTTTCTAGCCTTTCATTCGCTTTCCAAAGCATGTAACCTCCTCTACCAAAAACCTCCACTGATGAGAGTTGTTTTAATAGCGTCAATTGATGTTCCTCTGTCCCGATTTCGATTAGTAAGGTTTCTATATTAGCCAGATCATCATCTTGGAATGAAAACACAGGTAGTCCATCATTAAGTTGTGTATTAATATACACCAAACTCTCTGGTAAGTCTAAATCATACTCAAAAACTGTATTTGACCTGTCATCGGCTTCTGAAACCAAAACGATTGATTGCCCTTCTACATCTAAGATGGAAGATTTAATGCTCTCCAAAAACATATTCTGAATATATTCTATTTCATTATTTGCTATGTTTAAAAGTTTTACCTCTTTTGTTTCTTTCAGCACTGCGTAAACTACGGTCGATAAATCTACCCCTCGGTCAACAATAGAGTTGAGGCCATTAATAAGTTCTTCTCTTGTCATTAGTTTTTCGGTTTGGCGTAGTAAATACGATTATCGAGTTTTATATAATCTACGCGTTGATTAAGCTCTAAAGTAGTTCTACTTATCAAAACCACATCTAGTCTAATTCCTTCTTTAAACTCTCCGTCCACTCTATAGATTTTATAGTTGAGAAGGGCAAGAGTTGGGTTTGCATAAAAAAGGTCTGTTCTGATATAAATAACTCCAATTACTATCAGCAAAATAACAAGAACCAATTGATACCGTATGTCTACAAAATTGAAACAGACTAATGGAACTATATATGTTGTTAGAAAAGTTAGGTGTTCGTAATCGATACCTTCTATTTTCTTAATCTTAAAAGGCATCTGCGTTGCATCATTCAATTTAAATGAAAAATCAAAATATGAATATGTGCCGATTAAGAGGCACAAAATGCAAATAGCTGGAATTACATTTTTGGACAGAAGAACCCAAAGTCCAATAAATTCGCATTCTTTTGAGAAGCATATTGGCACTTCAACAGTTATTATAATTGTCAAAATGAAAAACAACCAAAGTGAGACAAAGAATAAGCCAATTTTTCGATACATTTTTATTTCTATTATGTAGAATACTGGTTCTGCTATTTCTCTTATGACAATGATTACTTTAATCCAGCTCAAACATTTGAACTAAGAGTGTTTGGAGAACAACACAATGATCTACAAGTGCAAACAACTATTCAAGGGCTTGATTCCAATGACCCTCTATTGTTAACTACACTGGGTTACAATAAATATGCCTTGGACTTGAGTGATGCTGGAATTGCTTCATCAGGTAATTACATCATCGAAGTTACGAACGATAAAAAGGAGAAGTATTACCTCCGTTTTGCAAAATAAACCTCATATGAAAGCCACTCCAACTTCTCTTCGTGTAAAAGCATGGGCCCTTATTGGATTGTTCATTTTTGAAGTTCTCACACCAGGGTTACTTTCAACCGCTTCTGCTCAAGGTGATCCTAGTTATGACAGTTTTATGCCGGCGAATAATTCGCAATTGGTTGATCCTTTTACTGGTGATTTTACTTACAACATCCCTTTGATGGAAGTACCAGGGTCAAGAGGAAGTTTCCCTTTAAATCTGCATTATCGAGCAGGAATGTCCATGAATCAAGAAGCTTCGTGGGTAGGTTTTGGATGGTTTTTGAATCCAGGAGCTGTTACACGAAACCTAAGTGGCATTCCAGATGATTTTTCTGGTCAAGAGAGAATCATTAGAACTCAGTATAAAAAGCCAAATATAAGTGTCTCCTTAGATGCTGCATGGACGATTTCTAATATGAACGGAGTTTCAATGGAAACTCTCCTTCAAGCACTTGAAAATACAACTAATCAAGATTCTGAAGGTCAAGAAGACATTATAGGAGAAAATGCCCCTTATATTAATCACAAACAAGCATTGATTTCACATAGCAATTATAGTGGTTTTGATCTGACAATATCAAAGTCTAAGTCGTATGCCGTTTTAACTGAAACAGGAAAATTAGACATAGAAACAATTCCTGAAAATACGTTTTCTTCAGTCTCTGGATCCTTTAAAAATCCCTTCAGCCCTTTCGGGAAATTAGTTCATGGAATAAAAGATGACTTTTCTGAATCTAAATGGAACAAACCTTTTTTACATGGGAAAGCAAAAAATTACAAAAATGCAAGTTGGACATCGAATCTATCAATTCGCTCTAGATTTTCGTTTGAAGTACCGCGATCACAAATACCTATTACTACAAAGACAATTGGTTTTGAATTATCAAACTGGCAACCTGAGTTAACAGCATTTAAATGGGAGTCAGGGTTTGGTAAGGCAGGTGGAACACTCAATTTAGATTATGTTTCAGAAGATAATCTCACTCAAGATCTGTTGGCTTTTGGATGTATTTACCCTGATAAAAATCAACAAGAAAATTCATTGGAGGATTTTACTTTAGATAATTATGGCCCAATAACTAAACGGACTCCAATTATTCCCAGTGCAATTCAAAACAATGATTCTTGGACTGTTTCCGGTTTGGGTATGTCAGGAGATTTCAGATGTTACACGTATGATTTTGGAGTTTATAGTCCAAATGCAGTCACCAGCGATATCGAAGGATTTGATGGAGGGGTTGAAACTGGTGTTGGAGGTTCGAAATCGAAAATAGGTTTAGATATCTCTGTCTATTTGGGAAGCACATACAACGGACCATGGTCATCGGATAGTGAGAGCCTAGAACGATATGATTTTCATCAAGGAGGTGAACCATTAGAAGAAGAGTTCTATTTTGAGATGGAAGGAGAATTAGTTGCGCAAAAGGATGAGTTGTTAGATGCAATAGGAGGTGAAGATCCTTCGGCATTTCAACTAGTTTGGGGTCCTAGCGATACTGAGTCAGGTGGTTTTTTACCTGCGAAAAAGGTGAGAACTTTAGTTGGAATGACTGACCCAAGAGGAGTGACAGACAGATTCAAGTCTAGAAGAACTAGGAGCACATCTATAAAACACAAGTCCTATTCTCAATTAGAAAGTGCGCTAAGAACTGTAACTAAAATAGACGGAACACTACCTGAGGATATTTTTGTTCCAGTTTCGGAAACTGAAGGAGTTGAAGGAGCTGTCATGAATGGGAAACAAATAGCTGAATTTGAAATTACAGGAACGGATGGTTCTAAGCTGGTATATGGTATTCCTCAATTTGTGAAAAACACAATAAACGGTACTTTTCGTACCAATGACCTTGGTGGAGAAAATGCAAATTTGATCGAGCACTATGATGCTCCATTGAATGGTAAATTGCACGATATTAAGCAAGGATTTGATCACTTTTCTTCGAAGGATGAAATTCCATCTTATACTTATACACACCTCATTTCCGAGATATTCTCTGCGGATTATATCGACTTCAAAGGTGATGGTCCTACAGCTGATGATGCTGGGTTCTGGGTGAAATTTAACTATACCAAAGGATTAGATTTTGAATGGAGAACCCCTTATGCAAAAGGCTTTACCAATCTTGGTGATTTGAGTAATAAGCTTGATGATTCGTTTTCGTACAGCTATGGTGAGCGTGAGCAGTCTTATGTTGAAATTATAGAAACAGACACGCATTACGCTTTGTTTTTTTTAGAGGAAAGATTGGATAACCGACCGGCAAAAGGTGGTGAACACAATCAAGGGGAGGCTAACTTATCTTCATGGTCAGCTGGAGAATGTAGTTACGCTTTAGACAAAATTCAGTTGTACAAGAAAAAAGGTGTTACCCCAAATCAAACCAATGATTTCCTTCTTCAAACTACAGATTTTAAGTATGATTATTTGTTGTGTGGAGGGACACCATCCAGCGCAGCCACAGGTCAAAAAAAGCTTACTCTAGTTAAAGTTTTCACAACTTTTCAAGATTCTGAAAGAGAAGAGAATATCTACACATTTGATTATGACCACGAAAATGGTGATCGAAACCCGGATTTCGATTTAAGTTCAAATGACAGGTGGGGCAACTATCAACAGAATTATGGAATTGAACGTACAAATGGTTATACGAATCAATATAATTCAGCAGGATTTTCTGAGGAAAAACGAAATAGCAATGCTTCTGCATGGGCGGTTCGAGAGATAACTAGTCCAGGAGGAAGTGTGATGCAAATAGAATATGAGGCAGACCGCTATAAGTATGTTCAAGACCAACATGCCATGGCAATGCATAAAATATTCGGAACTACTTGGACAGGTCAAACACTAGATGGAATTGGAAATAATAAAATCACTGAAAATTTCCGACGTATCTATTTTGAGCTACCACAACTAGAAAATGGACTTACCTATCCTGATGATGCATTTGATTCTGTAATAGGCGAAATGGTTTTCTTCAAATGTTTTACAGATTTAAAGCAAGAGCTAGAAAACCCGGGAGGACCAAGAGCCCAGGATTATGTGGAATCCTGGGCGAAAGTATCCAATACTGGCGTTGAACTACACTCAGATGGTGTTCAATACGGGTTTGTAATTGTTGAGCCTGTAAGTGCTTCTTCCTTAGGGCTATCCAATGTTAATCCACTTCAGTTGGCAGGTTGGGAGAATATTCGTTTGTACCGGCCTGATTTAACAAATTTCATGGTTGATGGTGATGATACCTTCGATCTAAGTGACTTCACAGGGTATCTCTTTAATTTCATGAATGCTTGGGTTCAGTCAGCTCATCAGATCGTTTCATTTTATCCTATGGCAAAAGCTCTGGGCTGGTCCAATAAAATTGTTATTGGAGATGAAGATTTTCCGTCCTTTATTCGAATGCCAATTGTTCAATATAAATATGGTGGTGGGCATAGAGTGAAATCTATAAAATCTATAAATAAGTGGGATGAGCGAAATGATAGCAATGGAGAAGATGAAGATTTTATATCCGTGGTCAATTATACATATGAAAATCACAGTGAAGTTTGCTCAGGAGTGGCCTCTAGCGAGCCAATGTCTGGAAATGAAGAATCTGCTCTCATTCATCCTTTAGAGTACAATCAATCAAATCATCCCGTTTCTCTTAGATCAAACGCAACTTTTAGTGAATTGCCCGTTGGTATTGCTTATTTCCCCAATCCAATTGTAGGCTATTCCAATGTTATAATTGAGACAATTGGGAATTCTGTTGAAATTAATGGACCAAATTACTTAGGTCAAGGGATTTCAGAAATTCAACACTATACCTCTAAAGATTTTCCGACCAGAGCCAGAAGGACTAATCTTTCATCATCTAACGGCACACTTCTTTCAAAATGGGTTCCAATTCCAATACCATACGTTGGGTGGCAAGTGTTTCGAAACCAAGGTTTTTCACAGGGTATTTCTATTGTCACGAATAACATGCATGGCAAAATTAAATCGCAATCATCCTTCTCGAAGGCGGGATATGTGGAGTCAGTCCCATCTTCGAAAACAGAATATCTGTACCATACAAATGAATTCAACGAATTAGCCAGTGAGGTAGATGTTATGACAGAATTGGGCTATGTAGATAAACGTTCTTTGGGACTGAATTACGATTATTTTATTCATTTTGAAGAGAATAATCATTGGAATACAAACGTCGGTGTAATGACTGGACTAAATGGTGAGGGCCCAATATTCATGCCTAATTGGCAGCCTGATGGAGAGTATACTCATTCCAATGTTCGCAAGGTATCAGCAACGAAGGTTATTTATAGGTCCGGCATTCTCAAGGAGGTCATCACAACGAAAGATGGAAGTTCCGCTTCGGCACAAACCCTTGTTTATTGTTCTCAGGGAACATCTCCTGTACTCAGTTCCATGGAGAATGAATGGCGTGAGAATATATACTCATTTTCTCAACCTGCATATCCTTTTTATTCAAATACCAAAGGTGACTGGAGTAGGTATCGAACTACATTAGAATTATCTACCGGGCCAATAGGTGAAATCATTTCCCCTGAAACTGGGACTTTGAATAAACTTCTTTTTGATGGAGATGAAATCATTTTTCAAGCAAATGGTGAGATTGAACACGCTTGGGTTGTTTGGAACGGTACTGAATTTGTTCTTTATCCCGAATCGGGATTGCCTTTGAATGATCTCACCAACATCACAGCTTCAATAGTCACTCCTTCAGCAAGAAACTGGCAGTCAACGCGCATTGGAAATGTTGTAGCCATGAACAATCCGATCGATTATTTATATATCGATGATTTTCTCATTCAGTGGAATGCCATGATGGCGCAAGCTGGCGCAGCATTAGATCCTCAAGAAGTAACAGACTCTAATGTTGACATGAGATTTGATCATCGTTGCTTGTCCGATGAGTTACAGCAAGGGTTTGTCATCCAAGCAAAACGAACATACACTGACGACATAGCTTATACGGAATTGACAATTTTACCTGAAGATCCATTAGTTAGCGGTGAATGTGGAAGTCTCACTCTAAATTTTGAAGACTCAGAGAATGTTCAATTAACAACAGATGGAGAAGGTTATCAACTTCAAGTTGAAGCAGATGAATTTCAACTGTTAGATCAGAATGGAAAAGTACTGGTATCTGTGCCAGTAATGGAACATCACGTTGATTGGTTCCGGTGTGTTGGACAAAACTGCATACAAGTTTTACATGCTGATGCAGTTGTTTTAGAAGATGAATGGGACGAAACCTATTTATCCAGCAAGGCTTATCAAATCACTGATGAGGAAGGTTTTGTTTTAGCTTCATCTTCCAATGAACAGCGCTATGGTAAGAAAGGAATCGAAAGACCAAAGCAGACATTCTTATACATTACAGATAGAAATCAAGAGGATGATCCCACAACTAAAATCGATAGAGATGGTCTTTACCCTCATTTCAAATGGTTTGACTGGCGAGCCCAGGATCCAATAGTAGACAATCCTGAGTGGATTTGGAAAACACAAACAGACTTTTACACTGTAGATGGGGTAGCAATACAAGCATCAAATGACATTCCTTCGTCTAATGCCACACTTGTTGACATTGATGGGGGGCAAGTCTTGGCAGAGTCAGCAAACGCTCAAGCTCATGAAATTGCATCCGAATCCTTTGAGTTGAATGCAGGTGACAATAGCTATTTTTCTGGAAATGGGAATATACAGTTCACTTCTGGAGGCAACATAAACGTCGTTTCTACTTATGCGCATACGGGCAATTTCTCTCTCCAAGTAAGCACAACTGATGATGTTGTCATGCAGATTGATCCTTCCAACACTCAATTTGATGTTTACCACCCTTCTAATGTTATCGGCGAGAATGCAAAAGCATTTATAAGCGTTTGGGCGTTCACAGGGAATGGAGCACAACCCTCGCTAACTCTCACTTCATCTGACTCAGGTATTCCAATAGTCTCAACATTGGCCGATCCATCCAAATCTATTGATGGTTGGGCACGTTTGCAGCTAGAATATGATTTTTCAAATCCTTCAGCAACATACACGTTGGCCTTGAGCTCAACTGGGCTTCAAACTTATTTTGATGATTTTAGAATTTGTCCCTCGGATGCTTCAATGGCCACCTACGTATACGATAAGAAGGATCGGAGACTCAAAGCAGTGTTGGATGATAATAACTATGCAACAGTTTATGTATACGATAGAAGAGGTCAGTTGATACAAACTAAGGTGGAAACCTTAAATGGTATTCAAACTATCTCTACGGGACGTTCTGTAATTAAAAACCCATAAAAGTGTTAGTTATGAGAAGATTGAAAAAAATCATACTTTCACTTTGCTTGCTTACATTTTGCAATGTGGGATGGACCCAAGTGATTAATCTGCACAATTCAGAATCATTACCTGAGTTGAACGGAACTACTGTTATCCAATCGCAAGACCAGTATTTTGAAGAAATCGTTGCTGATACTTACGATAATTTTTATATACTCAACCAAGAGGCTTACGTTGAACTAAAATACAATCAATCACTTAAAACCCTTTATAATGATGATTGGTTGGCAGATATCACGTTTGATGTCACACTAGTTTATTCAGATGGTACATACGAGCAAATTGAAGATGAAGTTCTTTTTATAAGCTTTTACAGGGAACAACCTTATAGAGAAAAAGCACTTAAGAGATATCCAGACGCAATCTCAGTTCATGTATCAAACATTTGTGTCAATTGCAAAGGACTTGCATGGAGCGAATATAGCAATGAAACTGCAACAGCTTTTGAAGATCCCATAGATGCTTTTCTGGAAGTAGGGATTAATAGTCAAAAGCGGTTTGAGCTGCAAGAGACATCTCCAATTATTACGACTTCGGTGCAGGATGGCGATTTAAACCAACTGGAAATTGCTTGGAATAAGCCAATTGGAGCGCTGAGCTATGAACTTGAATGGTACTTTTACGAGCTTGGAGAACTAGAGTCAACTGCGGTGTTAGACAATCAAACACCAAACTGGCGGGATGCTGCGCGTATTCACCTTAATAAGAATCATTACGCCCTTCCTTTAGCTTACCCTAAAGGCCAATTGGTTTACAGAGTCAGAGCAATTGGAGAAAATATTCTAAACGGAAATAGAGCTGTTACTTCTTGGTCAATTGAGGCTACAGATTTGTATGGGTCAATAGGTGCAATTAATAAATACTTTAATGCAAGCAGCTTTAGTCCTAATTTGAACTGGGTTGTTTCTCAAACTTTTGGTGAGAACGGAAAACGGGCCGTAACTCTTTCATTTGCAGATGATCAGATGAGGACTCGACAATCCGTATCTTTTCAGAATACAGATAACTTAGCCATAGTTCATTCCAATGTTTTTGATTATCAAAACAGGGAAACTGTCCAAACGTTACCCTCACCTCAACCAAATCAGGGATACAAATTCTACAGTAATCAACTATGGGATAACACCAATCAAAAGTATTTTGATTATTCCTATTTCGATATATGGGCAACAGATCAATCCTTTAACTATCTGGAAAACAATCAACTTTTGGAAGCCAACAGCCCATTAAATCCAGTTGGCCCTGGAACATATTACAGTGACCAAAACGCTTTAGACCTTGGTCATCATGGTGAATTCACTCCTGATGCGGAAGGTTATCCTTACGCTAGAACAATTATCGCCAGTGATGGCACGGGCAGAGTATTGAAATCTGGAGGTGTTGGAGTAAATCACGCTATTAAAGACGGACATGATCATGTAACGAGCTATTTCTATGGTAATCCAAATCAAGAAGAATTAGACAGTTTATTTGGAAATGAAGTAGGTTTTGCTTCTCAGTACCTTAAAACCGTTTCGGTAGACCCAGATGGTCAGGGCCATGTTGTGATAACGGATTTAAAAGGCAGGACTGTTACTGAATATATGACAGGCTCAAACCCTTCTTCTCTATTAGCATTAGATCATTTAGAAACGGATGAACAAGGTCAAATAGTAGGGTCAGAGACCTTCATAGATTTAGGTGTTTTCAACCTCGAAGGTTCTTTTAATGATTCTTATAACGCCGAACATACCTTCATCGTTACCGAACCTTCACTCCATTCATTCTATTATGGATTAGAGCCGAATCCATTCCTTGAAGGCTGCCTTGAAGTCAATATTTCTCCTGTATATGATTTCGAATTCAGAATATACCGATTGGTTGACGCATCAGATTTAACCCAAGGTTGGGAGTTGATTGGAGTGTATCCTCAACAATCATTTACTGCTTGGGAGCCTCAGGATATTATCTTCACTCAAGAATTGATTCCCGGAACTTATAAAGCGGTTAAAGAGTTGACGCTTAATGAGCAAGGACTTCAAAACGCGATTGAACAATTTCTGGCATCCGATGACTGTTATTCGCCTGAAGTTCAGCCGATATTTAATTGTACAGATTGTGGAGGCGAATGCATAAATAGCTACTATCAAATTATTGGAAGCGATGTATTTCGAATAATGTATGACGGAGAAATTGAACAAATCGCGGAGAACTTAGTCTATCCAATCGACCCGACATTATCAAACGTTTTAGACGCTATTGATTTAAGTGATTTGGCACCCGGAGTTAGTTTACAGGATGTAGCTGATTGGCGCCTTGAAATTGAACAATGTGAAGAGGAGTGTTTAACTCCTCCAGAAGAAATGATTGACTGGTGTACTTTTCACAAAGTTCAACTCGTTTCTGACATGTCTCCTGGAGGTCAGTATTTTGATAATACACCAGCTTCAATAACAAGCAATGGTGTTTATGTTGAAGATTATCCAGCAAATGACTGGTTATTGGTCAACATTGGTTTAGACCCAAATGCCATCTATTCAAATTTCCCGAGTGGATGCCTTATGAATACAACTTCATCTTTGATCTCGGGTATCTCTTCATGGGATGAACTTCGTTCTAATTGGAGCGATTTTGAAGGTAATGATGATTTTATCGAAGATTTAATACAGTTTCATCCTGAGTATTGCCAATTGGAGGCAAGGTGCGGAGTAAGCTTCAAGTACAATGGATGTGGCACAGAAGGGGATAGTGTCCAACTGGATTACTGGTCATACATTAATGCCGTTGAGGAAAGCTATACAAATGGAAATGCCATTTCTGGAGAATTATTAAATCCATTATCACTGTCAAGTGGTGGTGGTTATTTTTCTAACACGTCGATTGGAGCTATAACTCAAAACAATAACTACATACCCTCCAGCCTTCTAACTGCTCAATGTAGCAATGATCTCAATGATTTTGATTGGTTCATATTTGGGGAGCTTACAATAGAAGATAACTACCTTGAAAGAGACGAAATAGAGAGCATAATTCTTGCAAATTTAGGGAACTTCATTGAAGTCCAAATTCCAAATGGATTCGGGGACTGCTACGCCAATGGAAATTACATGTCAATTTGGTATTTCATCGATAACCCAGACAATATAAGTTCCTTAAACCCTCAAGGGTTGTGTCCCGATTTGGTGAATATATTCGATGAGTTTCATGGTGTAAATGGTTTTTTTAATCAAGGAATTACCTTTGCTGAAGAACGTTTCTTCCAAAGTGTTTACCGTTTCTATAGAGATTTAGCTTTTTCTGAATTTTTGGAAAATGTGGATGCTCTAGAAACATGTCAATCGGGTATTTGCGCTCCGATTCAACAGTTAAACAATGGAGGAGGGTTAGATTTCTTTGATGGTGGAATTTTCGGAGGCTTAGTAGATGGATTTATTATCCATTTCCCCGAAAACCCGCTATACACAGAGTTAACTGATACCTGGGATTGGTTAAATGGACAGGCAATAGATGAAACTTCCCCATACATTCTTGATTTTAACACTATTCAGGGAATGGCTGATCCTGATGTTGAAGGAGAAATGGCCGACGAGTCTGATGATCTATTGGGTGAAATTGTCTGTGGGGCTGAAATTATCAGCATTCTCGACTATTTGAGCTCTGATTTTACATCCGGGGAATTAGATGTGATTGAAGGGTTTTTGATCTCTTTGTGTCAAAATGGATGGGATATGTTCGGAACAGCAGGATTCAACTATGCATTGGGTGAAATTACTCCCGTTTCATTTGAGGGGCAGACCTTTTATGACATCAATGATTTTCTTGATTATTATAGCTCTGGCTCATGGACGGAGATACTCACAATTCCAGCACCAGAATTAACGCCAGCAGAAGCAGCAGTTGCATGCAATTGTAATGTGTTGGAAGACATCCTTTTTGGGTACAATTCATCTGAAGGAACAACATTGACAATCTCAGGTATAAGTGCCCCATTATTTCTAACTTATTTACAAGAAGAATTCTATGACTCTGGCGATGTTCTTCCTACACTTCAAGATTTAAGTGATTGGTCAAGCGGATGTTCTAATACTTCTGATTTAGCACTCAATTTATTTCCGCCATTGTATGATTGCTCAGTAATGTTTGAAATTGACAACACTGAATTAGAATGTGAAGTGGCTTTTCAAGAGCTTGAAGACATTGCCTTTGCAGAGCAAAGTGAGGAGTATTTTCAAGCTGCTATTGATGAATTCACTGACACTTATATGGAGGCTTGGTATGAAAACCTTGAAGGAAGAGAGACCTATAAGATGAAATATAATAAGCTTGATTATCAGCACACCTTGTACTATTACGATCAGGCTGGAAATTTAGTCAAAACAGTTCCTCCAGCTGGTGTAGTCCCTTTGTCAGCGGCTGAGATTGACCTTACGCAAGATTATCGCAATGAGGGAGCGGGAGATTTTATGAATCCATCTCATAAAATGACCACTTTGTATTCGTACAACAGTATTCAGCAAATGGTGAATTCCATAACACCCCATGGAGGTGAAACGCATTTCTGGTATGATAATTTAGACAGAATAATAGCTAGCCAAAACGCTAAGCAATTCGTCAATGGTTGCTATAGTTACACCATATACGATCAAATTGGCAGGCCTTATGAAAGTGGACAAGTCTGCTCAGTAATTTTGGACGCTGAAATTATTTATGACCTTACAACCTTCACAAGCATTGTTCTTTCTGGATCACGGGAAGATGTCAGCTACACCTGGTATGACTCTCAGGTAGCCAGCACTGAAGTTTTGGCCGCTTTTGAAGGGCAGTCCCAATTGAATTTAAGAAACAGAGTAAGCATGATGGCATACCTGCCGAAGCTTATAAGTTCACCTGAGCTAGAATATACTTCCGCAACGGCCTTTTCATATGATGTTCATGGCAATGCTACTGAGGTTATTCAAGAAATCAGAGAATTACACCCTATTGGGCAAGGCGTGAAAAAAATGAAATATACTTTCGATGTTTTCAGTGGGAATGTTCGCGAAGTATGGTATCAAGAAGGAGAATGGGATCAATTCGCACATAGGTACTGTTATGATGCTGACAACAGACTTCAATCGGTATTCACATCTGATGATGGAAGGAATTGGAGCAATGATGCAAAATACTTCTATTACGCTCATGGACCTTTAGCACGGAAAGAAATTGGAGACAAACAAGTGGCGGCAGAAGATTTTGCCTATACCATTCAAGGGTGGCTTAAAGGTGTAAATAGCGCAACGCTTCGTCATAATAGAGATATTGGAAAGGATGGCTATGACAATGTTAACTCACCTAAAGTCAATTCACATTTTGCGGAAGATGCATATGGCTTTACATTAGATTACTTCTTAGGTGACTATAAGTCTGTCAATTACAACGGGCTTGAAACTGACGAATTCCAAATACAATCTTTGAGCATTTTCGGTTCAGATTTCAGAGAACTATATACGGGGAATATTGCCTCCATTTCTCAAGCTTACTCCCAGCTTGAATCTCCTTTGAATGATGAACACATGAATCATCATACCGCACTATATAGTTATGATCAGCTTCATAGAATAAAGGCGGCTGGATATGTGATTACTGACATGAATCAAGCGTCCTTAAAAAACAATAACCTTCATCCTTTAGGTTCAGCAACTTCAGACCAATTCAAAAGCACTTATTCATATGATCCAAATGGTAACCTTGAAACATTAACTCGAAATGGACACACTCAGGATGCCTTGAGCGACCTACCAATGGATGATTTTGTTTATTCATATTTTGAAAACACTGGTCAAGGAGCTGGTTTTGAAGCAAAGAAACTGAATCATGTAGTCGATAATTTTGATGGCGATGGGTCACCATGGAACTCGGATTTAGAAGGTCAGTCTAGTGGTAATTATGAATATGATGAAATAGGTCAAATCATCAAAGATGTTGAAGGAGGTATTGGTTGGATAGAATGGAATGTTCAGAATAAAATTGAACGAATTGTGAGGCCTAATCTAATAGAAGGTCAATACCTAACTGATATTGAATTTCAATATGATGCACTTGGGAATAGGATTTCTAAAATCCTGAAACCAAGAGATACAAACGGCAATATTTTGGATGAAACTTTCTGGCGAAAAGATTATTACATTAGAGATGCCAATGGACAAGAGATGGCTATCTATTCTCAACAGATGAATTTGTCTACTGGAACAATTTATGACTTAAGTTTTCTTTTGAATGCCACCCATTTGTATGGTTCATCACGCCTAGGGGTAGAGTCAAAACATAAAGGCACTTCGAGCATCTTAAATAATGTTCAGTTCGTTGGTGTTCAACATACCTTTGGCGGAGGAATTGGAATAATTCAAGAATCTCATATTAATTCAGCGAACTATAACAACGAGGCTTTTGCTAGTTCAAATGCGTATTTTGAAAAAGAGCTAGGCTTTAAACAGTTTGAGATCTCAAATCATCTGGGAAATGTAACAGCGATTATTCAAGATTGTAAAACGCTTGAGATTGATCTTGAAACTCTATACAATGTCTATAGACCAAGAATATCTTCATTGAGCGATTATTACCCCTTTGGAATGCAGATGCCGGGGAGGCAGTTCTCTCAAGGAGAGTATAGATATGGGTTCAATGGTAAAGAAAAAGACAACGAGCTAGCTGGTGAAGGAAATTCAATTCATTTCGAATTCAGAGAATATGATTCGAGAATAGCTCGGTACTCTTCATTAGATCCGCTTTCGGCTGAATATCCCTGGCAATCGCCTTACGTATATCACAGAAATAGTCCAGTGGCTTTTATTGATTGGCTTGGACTAGGAGATCCTATCAAACCAAAGGATACAGGATCGCAAGAAGCTGATAATATTATTACTGCCAATGAAGGAACAGGTCGGAAAAGGGGTTTCACATCATGGTTTTGGCATGTGGACGAAAATGGGGATGGAGATTGGCTTGAAAAAATGGATTTCATTTCATACTGGTTCTCTAAAGGATATTCATTGGGAGTATCTGAAGTGAATGATCAAACGGTTGAAAGAGGAATGAAAAGCGGTCCTTCATCTCTCGTCCTATACTCACAGGAGAAAGGAGAAGAAAGCTTCAAATTTCGCGTGGGAATTCACATGGGGGCAATGAAAAAAGAATTCTATTCCTCAGAAGCTTATCAGGCCTACAAGAACGGATTCCAAGAAGGTTATGAGTCATTCAATTATTCAGCACATATGTCAAGTGGGGCTATTGCATACGCTGACCCTACCTTCGAAATTATTCTAACCGTATCCACTTTCGGAGGATATAGTGCATTTCGATCAGGATTACGTTTAGGATTTAATAGATTTGCTGCTAAGGGGGGTACGAGTGTAGTAAAGCAAGCTGCAGTACACGGAAACTCACTAAAGAGTCTCAAACCAACTTGGGGATATAAATTATATTCGGCTGACGGAACGTTTTTGAAGAATGGAATAACAAACAAATTAATACCTGAAATGAGATATACTAAGGCGTTTATGTCTGACAAGTATATGGTGCCATTCAAACAATTCCCTAATAGGCTTGGGGCATATCAATGGGAGTTCGGACAAAATCAAATTTTGCGAGGACCTTTAAACTTAAATATGCACTAAGGGATGAATAATGATAAAAATATTTTTGGCTGCTTTTTCAAAGTCGGATTTGACCCAAGTTTAACCGAGCATGATTTTTCAAATTTGGCAAATACATTTAAGGGTTATATATGGGGAGAGAAAGGCATTTGCGATACATTGAAGAAGTTGAATAACGAGAATTATGGAAAGGACTTGAAATTAGCTCTATTCCAATTTAATGTAAAACCAACAGCAATTGAACTACAAAGATTAAAGGAGATAGAACCCTACAGAGCAAAAGAAAAAGCAATTGGCATACCGATAATAGTAACTGATGAAAACTTTTTTAGCAAATCAGAAGAGGGACGTTACAGTTTTTTAAAGCAATCGATTTTACAGAAGTTGGATTTATTGGCAGAAGTGGTAAAGAAAAGAAAATTGGATACCAAAATGGATTTGCTTAAAGCAGATTTAGAGAAACTTTTAAGTTAAAAAGTAATAGGATATAATAACAAAAGCCTCAGGAAATTGGGGCTTTATCATTTAAGAAAAGCCTGCAATTTATTTTTAGCCAGAAAGGCATCCAAGAAGGTGTAAATACATTGTTTGTCTGTTTCTTCCAGTTCGTTAATCTCTTGAAATCTTTTGAGCATTACAGGGTCTTTATATGGTACTCCCCATCCGTAGGACAGGTTTGGGTTAGTTCTTAAGTATTAAGACGCCATTTTCTTTTGATTGAACATTTGATCTGGTGGCACTTTACCGATCTCAGTATGTCGTCTTTCTTTGTTGTAAAAGTTGATGTATTGTTTTACGTTTTCATAGAGTTCAACGCCTCCATTTGCAGGGTACAGGTAGACTTTCTCGTACTTCAGAAACCGCCAGAACCTTTCGATGTAAATGTTGTCTAGAGCCCTTCCTCTGCCATCCATTGAGATCTTGATCTTATGTGTTTTCAACGTTTCAATGTATTGGTTGCTGGTGTATTGAGAACCTTGATCGGAGTGGACTTGCAACAAAAAACCGGACAAAAAGTTAAGCTGCATATTTGATTTAGGCGGTATTCAAAAATCATTGCCCCCCTCACAGCCACCACCCAGCTCACTGAAAAACAGCAACAAGATTATAAACCACTCTCACCAAGTGTAACACCAACGCTGAAACTTCAGCACTTTTATTAAGTGGCTGTTAGCTGATTAAAACACCCTCCACCACCCCTCCAAATTCTCTATACGTTCTGCATGCTGATGCTAGAGAAGAAGAGAAAATGAAAATTTGACGTATGTATGAAGTGAGAGTGGTGGGTGGAGAAGAGTTTTGTTGTTTTAAAGATGCTTGATTGGTCTAGGTTTTGGGGGGCGCTTGAACCCACGAGCGGAGCTCGCGGCTACTACAACCGTCCAATGAAAGTTGATAGTTCCTTCACAAAACACCAGATTGATTTCTGGCGCTTCCGAATGGACGAACGCAAGCGGTCGTCCTTGTCAGAGGATTTAGATACGGACGGACATCAGTCCGCCCCTACGGTAGTCTCATTCAAACGAAATTCCTATTTCTAAAAACTATATCGATGGTGGATGTAGCCACGAGCCTAGCTCGTGGTAAGGCGATGAGAACGAACGTTTAAGATTTCCGCGAGCGAAGCTCTCGGAAATCTTAAAAACGCACGGGGGCGATCCTTTTTCCACGAGCGGAGCTCGCGGCTACAACATTCAATCGAGATCATTTTATACCTCGTGGAAGAATAATCCCAACCCATTACAATCCCCTTCGGCCTTGTCTTCTGCCCCGTAGAAGGTCAAACTGAAAATCCGTAATCGAAATCCACTGTTTGACCGCAGGGAGTTTGGATAGAGATAGGATTGAAGTTTAGAGCTTCCAGGAAAGACGACACAGCCTTGATTTTTGATCCACTTTGTATTAAGACAAAGTGGAATAGAGAAAAGAAAATAATCATGGTTCATGTTCCCACGAGCGACACTTTATCCCACGAGCGGAGCTCGCGGCTACAACATCTGTCCATTGGGAGTTGGTAGTTCCTTCCTGAAACAAAAGATTGCTTCGGTGCCCTTCTCAATTCAAGAGCCTTCCTTTGATGCTGTTAATTATTCCAATTCAATATCAATTCAGTCTTATACTATTGGGCAAAGTAGTCTAGGATACAAGAATTATGAACTGGGCAATCACCTTGGAAACGTTCTTGCCACAATTTCGGATGCGAAAACACCTGAAGGTGAAAACCTAGATGGGACAGCTCAAAGTTATATTTCAAGAATCGCTAACTTGAACGATTATTACCCCTTTGGGATGCAGATGCCGGGGAGGCAGTTCTCGCAAGGAGAGTATAGGTAAGGTTCAATGGAATGGAAAAAGATGATGAGCTGGCTGGAGAAGGGAATAGTTATACCACTCACTTTAGGCAGTATGATTCGAGAATTGGACGGTGGTTGAGTCTAGATCCAAAAGCAGGTAAATATGCTAGCATTAGTCCGTATGCTTCATTTTTGAATAATCCTATATATTTTACTGACCCTTACGGAGATGACCCTCCTGAAACAGTTGGAGGCTTGCTTGACTATTTAGGTAATTACGAAGGCAATGGATTAAGTAGAGCCTCTAATACAGGAGAATTGTATTCGTGGTTTGATGGAACAGCTGAAGTTAATGGTTTCTCTTGTATTCAGTCGTGCTTAAATTTTTATGGTATTTCTAATGACGTTTTCCCGAAGTTTGTACAAACTGGACGTTCAGGCTCTTCAGTTACAACCCAACACGAATATGTTAAGCGTGCAGAAGCTGGAAAAGCAGTTTGGGAAGGAAGTGGAGCAGACGCGTTGTACACTGTTGTTACAGGTAAGGATGTTGATACAGATGAAGAGACTTCCCGAACTGGTGCAGTAATAGAACTTGGTCTTACTTTGATTCCAGGTGAATTCGGTCCATTAGAGAATAAAGCCGGTCGTTTTGTAGGTAAATATGTGGATGATCTAACTGGTTATGCCTACGGCTTGAAGAGAACTGTTCTAAGGGGTAAAGATGGCAAGCTAGCGAAACATGCAAAGGATCTTGGTTTCCCGTACTCTCCGCAACTAGCTCAATCTCATACCGATGAAATATTTTCGAAGGTGAACGATTTAGTGAGTATTGCAGATCTATCACGCATAAAAGTAGGTCGTTATCATGGGTTTAATAATGCAATATTCTATATTAGCGAAGGTAAAATGATTATTACTCAATCGGATGGAACATTTGTGTCAGCGATAGGTAAAACTTCAAGTGATTGGTACCAAAAGGCCAAGTATCTTAATCCAATTGAATAATGAATAATGAATAATGAAAATCTTATTGGTGCTCTAATTACAGGCTTTTTTTGTAAGATTTGGCCTCCAATTGGAATAGGGGCAATATCTGAAATTGACCTTCAACCAATTTTACAATTTAACAACGAAAATGAGGGCTGGCTAATTAATTTGGCGAATAATGAAGTTAATATTTGTCAGGTGACTATTCCTCATAAAACCTTTCGTGGTGAAAATTTATTAGAAGATGTAAATCGCTTCAAAAGAATGACAAAGGATATTCATGTCGCTTATCGCTATTATGAATTTACAGATAACAGGTTTAAAGATTTTATTGGAAGAGAATTGAGAAGAATTGTATTGAACAAGTTACCTAATGAATCCGTGACTTCCATAGACATCCATACCGATAGAGACGTTTTACATTGTTTCTCGGGAGCAGATGGTACTCAATTCACAACCAACCATTTTGGAAATCGTTTCTTTGAGGATTTCAATAGTTTTCTAGGTGACACGATTGAGGAGAACCTAAAGACTCTCCAGAACTTTTGAACATTCGAAATAGTATTTTACCACCTTCCCAATCCCCTCAACACCCTCCACCATACCTTCAATTTCTTCTCACGTTCTACATATTGATGCCAGAGAAGAAGAGAAAATTGAAACTTGACGTGTGAATGAAACTCTCGGGAATCTTAAAAACGCACAGGGCGATCCTTTTCCCACGAGCGGAGCTCGCGGCTACTACATCCGTCCAATCGAAGATGGTAGTTCCTTCCTGAAACAGTAGATTGATTTCTGCCGCTTCGGAATGGACGAACGCAAGCGGTCGTCCGTGTCAGATGTTGTAGACACGGACGGACATGAGTCCGCCCCTGCGGTAGTCTTATTCAAACGAAATTCCTGTTTCTAAAAACGATATCGATGGTGGATGTAGCCACGAGCCTCGCTCGTGGTAAGGCGATGAGAACAAACTTTTAAGATTCCCACGAGCGGAGCTCGCGGCTACTACAATCACCCAATTGAAGTTGGTAGTTCCTTCACGAAACACGAATCTCATTCGTTGGATGAAGTAAAAAGTGGTCAAAAACGCGAAAAAGGCCCTCTTTTCCGACCCGAAAAACCCCATTTTAGATTTATTTTCATGTACGTTGGGAAATC
>Ga0222686_1000068_pt1 | contig 51645 bp, 33 predicted proteins | sample AntAcemetage1159_FD_181400 | JGI IMG/M metagenome (GOLD analysis project Ga0222686, IMG submission 181400) | Saline water microbial communities from Ace Lake, Antarctica - #1159 | ecosystem: Environmental > Aquatic > Non-marine Saline and Alkaline > Saline | place: Antarctica: Ace Lake...
CGCAATAAATGGAATAGTGCCTCCAGCATTCAGCAATTTTAGTACGGCGGCAACAGATTTGAGATCAATGTTTAATCGATTTGCAAGAAGTTTCTCCAATGTTTTCATATTTATGGTAGGGGCAGACTGATGTCCGCCTGAATAGGTGTCTGCCTGAACAATTGATGTCGGCCCGTATAGGTCCAATCACCATTATCCTTGCACAACCTTTCAATTTTTAAATCTACTCCTTTTCAAGCTTTTTTCGGTCCACGAACGAAGTTCGTGGCTACTGTGAAATTGAATGTCGATTGTGTTTTATGATCTCGATTTTCGCCGTTAGGCAGAATTTCGCCCTGCATTGATATTCCCATACAACGACCTCACCACCAGCTTCCGATACGCATTTGCAGCAGCGGAATCTCCGTCGCCAGATTGCTCCAACTCCTTGATCTTGATTAATGCATATTGCTGAATGGTGAGTAAAGGAAGCACTATGCGTTCGCGCAGCTTGATGCTTAACCTGCCTGCTTCATTGGTCTCCAAGAGCACTTTCTGCCCAGAAACTAGCTTGAGGTATTTACGAGCGCGCTGTGACTCTTCGAAAATCCACGTCCAGAATTCACCAAATTCAGGGTCATTCCGCATGTAAGCTGTTAAGGGGAAGAAGCTTTTGCTCAAAGATTGCATTGAGTTTTCTACCAAGGTGCGGAAGAACAAGGACCCTTGGTACAAGGCCTGCAGTTCATCCATGCGACCAGCTTTGTCTAGCGTTTCGAAAGCAGTTCCAAGGCCGAAAAAGCCTGGGACATTCTGTTTCAATTGACTCCATGCACCTACGAAAGGAATGGCGCGGAGGTCTTCAAATTTTAATTCGTCGCTTTTGCCGCGTTTTGACGGACGGCTTCCAATGTTCGTGAGGCCATAGTATTTCAAGGTGCTCATCTTCTCTAAGTAGGGCACAAAACACTTGTGGGCTTTGAATTGACAGTAGGTTTCGTAGCTGATGTCAGAAAGTTCCTCAATCAATATGCGCGATTCTTTTGTAATGCGCTTGTCCAAATCATCTAACACTGAATTCTCCAACCCGGCACTCATCAGTTGCTCTAAGTTGAACTTCGAAGAATCTACTGTGCCGAAGTTTGAGCTAATGGTTTGTCCTTGAATGGTCAATTGAATGCGATTGCTCTCAATGTCGTTCCCCAAAGAAGCATAGAACTTGTGGGTATTGCCACCTCCTCGTGCGGGTGGCCCGCCTCGTCCGTCAAAGAAGGTGACTGAAACTTGGTTCTTACGTGAAACACCTGTAACGGCTTCCTTCGCTTTGTAAATTCCCCAGTTGGCTGAAAGGTAACCACCGTCTTTGGTGCCGTCAGAAAAGCCCAACATTACCACTTGTTTCATTCCTTGACTTTGCACGTGTTTGTTGTAAACGGGGTGCGCGTAAAGCGCTGTCATGGTGACTCCAGCTTCCGCTAAATCATCTATGGTTTCAAACAGCGGAATGATGTCTAGGCTCATTCTCCCAGACCAATCGCTCAACCTTGCCAGCGCATGCACATTCGCCATGTCTTCAACGCCCCTGCAATTGCTGATGATGTAGCGGTAAGCTCCGTAATCTCCGTTCTTCGCCTTGATCTTTCGAATGGTGCGAAAAGAGTCAGCGGTATCGCGTAGCACTGGGTCTTCAATGAGCGAAGGGTCAATGTTCCCTTCCATCTGAAAAAGGACATCAATGCGCTCTTCGTTGCTGAGTTCATCGTAGTTAGCAGGGAAGAGGTTGGGGTACAATTCACGCACCGCAGCCACGGTCTTTTTGATGACGCGGCTGTCTTGGCGCACATCCATCGTTGAGAAATGGAAGCCGAAAATCTTCACCTTGTGGATCATCGAACGCACATCTTCTGCAAACAAGCCATTGTGTTGCTCATTTAGAATGCTTTCCAGATCAGTCAGGTTTTGAAGCAATACTTTAGGCGTATAATCAGGCTGTTCTATTGTGCCGAAGGCTACGCTGTAGAGCTTATCGTGAATTGCTTGCATCAAACGCTCGGTGCCTCGAAAGGTGATGCGGCGCTTTAAGATGCGAATGTCTTTGAAGTAGCATTTGAAAAGGCTTGTACGCAGACGGTCTGCTACTTTCAAGGTGATTTCTGTGTTGACGAACGGATTGCCATCGCGGTCTCCGCCAGGCCAGAAGCCCAGTTGCAACAGCGGATTCGAACCAATGATTTCTTCAGCTTCATTGCCCAATGAACGCGCTACTTCCTCATATATCTGCGGAATGGAGTGGTAGAAGATGTTTTCGAGGTACCAAATGAGGCTGAAGGCTTCATCTAGGGGCGAAGGCTTTTCCTTTTTGAAGAACGGTGTCTTTCCCAGTTGCTCCAAATAACGCTCAATGTCGCGAAGGTTGTTGTTTTGAATGGCCACATCTAAATCAGAGATGATTCCTAAAACAGGACCTGGGTAGAATTGTGTAGGGTGAGCGGTAAGCACAATGCGCACTCTGAAGGCTTTTAACGCTTCTTTCAATTTGTGCAGTGAATTACTATTCGAAGCGCGTTGGAACAACGAACCATAGCTCCCAGCACCTTGAACATCGTTCACCGCAGTGAAGGCTGCATCTTCCAATGCATCAACCAAAACAACCTGTCGTTCAATGTACTGAACGAATTTGAACATCTGGTCAATGCGCTCTGTCTCACTTGTAGTTGGCTTGTTCTTGTTGAAGAAGGAATCAATGATCTCTTTCGGGTTTTTCTGCTCTTCAAATCCCTTCTCACACAGCTCATTCAAATGCGGAAGCCAAATTCCCGTCTGGTTCACACCATCTAATTTCAGTGTGAGAAAGAGTGAATTGTAGATCTGATATCTCAGTGCTACCAGTTCTTTAAAGGCTTCAGTTGATGATTGCATGACGTGCGGATTTAAGGCTCTTAGTGAAAGTTAGTGTAAAATAAACACTTTCAAAGTCTTTAGGGCATGAGCAGACTGATGTCTGCCTTAATCCATCACTCTCCCCAACCTTCCAATTCAACAATGACTTCATTTCTTCTATTCACCGTTTCATAAGGCGCATTGTAGCCCAAGTAATAGAATAGGCTTGTATAAGCAATGCCTTCAGCATCCAATGCTGCCATGAGTTGTTCTTTGTGCGAGGTGATTTTCTCATCGTCTGCCCAACCTCCAAAAGTGATGGCGGCAACGGTCTTTGCTGGTTCTTCGCGGAATTCAATTTGCCCTTGATTTGGCTTTGGAAGTGCATCTTTTTTGTACTTCTTCGGCACCATAAACATAACAGTCATTGAATCTTCTAACGACATTGCCACTGGGGTGGTCATAGCAATTTGTTCATTTTTGTCATTCCCTCCGAAGATGTAATTGGCCAGTATAGAGAACCCTTGGCTGGAAGAAGAACCGTATTGACCAGTAGTCAACTTCACAGAGGAGAAAAGGCTCGCTTCATAGTTTCTAATTTCGAAGGAGTCGAACTTCTTTTGAACCTCGTAAGGGTAGGTTTCGGTAGTGCTTTGTGAACTCATTGCGTAAACTTGAACAAAGATAAATCCGAGGGCGAAGACGCCGAATATAATTAAGAATGTTTTCATTTTAGATCGTCAAAAGTGAGGTAGCCGTTTGACGGTAAAACAGTTCTAAGGGCGTTATGTTTAGTTACGATTTTGCGCAGTGCATGGTCAACTCACACGCGTCAATGCTTCACCACCATCGTCACTTTCCCACCAGCTTTCACAAAGTAACTCCCTGAGCTCAGTTCCGATAGATCAATTTGGCCTTGAACCGCATTGGCAGGAATGCTTTGAATGAGCGTTCCAACCGCATTGTAGATTTCTACATTCTCTAAGAGGATGCCGCCAGACTCAACAACGATGGTATTTGAAAACGGATTCGGATACACCTTAATGTCGGTATGTGAAATGCTTTGGAGTTCGTCAACATTCACACCTTCTCCATTCCAGTTAATAATTCTCCTCTGACTTTCAAGGTCTGCCGTGGTAATCCACTTCAAACGTAGGAATTCCGAAACACCTTTCATCTGCTCGTCGGTCAACGCATTTTCATAGAATAAGATTTCGCCCACTTTGCCTTCCCAGTGCACGTCGGTGTAATAGATTTGGTCATTCGTTTCTGTTGTGAAGACAGAGCCCAGAACACAAAACTCCATGGGATTGGCTGTAGCAAGGGGATCAACAATTTGTCCGTTGAGGTAAGTTGAACCGTTGATTGTTGTTGCAGGTGCGTTATTTGAGTACAACTGCGTTGCATCAATGTGACGTGGTATGTTGTCAGAAAGTGCTTCCATCGGTGCGGTTTCGTCCCAACTCAAGGCATTTTCTTCATAAGCCATCAAGACTGTTTGGAATCCAGATTCTGTTTCTGCTAAACTTTGCAGCCAGATGGTTGCGAAATCAGCAATCCCTAATCCATTTTGAGTATTCCCTCTGAAAGCGAACCAGCTTCCTTCGCCCCATTCCTGTCCGGTAGGAAAATTCCAATCGTACAATGAACTTGATGGCGGGGCAGGAGAGTCAATAAGTGCATCTCCATTCAAATCAGCGGCATCCATTCTCAGCAACAATCCTGGAATAGAGGTAGGATCAATGGGGTCAGGATAGTCCAAATCAGTTAAGGCTGCCACATAGTAGATCGCTTCTTCATTTCCCGGCTCAAAAGTAGCTCCAATGTGGATGTTCGGCGCGCCGCAATCAGCTTCTGTATACCAGATGTAGATTTCATCTAATTGCGGATCAACAATGTTCAAAACACCTTCTGTTTGTTCTGCTATTTCAGGCATGGCCGGACGTGTAACAGCAAATCCTTTGCGATTGCTACTGAGGTTTGAAGTTCCAACGGGTGCGGCTGCCACATAGAAGTTGCCTTCATACGGCGGCGAAAAGGTGGTGCCGATTGTAAAGAGGGTAGACCCTTCTTCATCGCTCAGCCAGTAGTATTCATATTGTGAATTTGGATTCGCTATTCCAACGCTGCAATCAGTGAGCTGAATTACTTCCAGTCCTTCCGCGTCAAACGCTTCATACAAATTGATGGCTACCGTATTTTCGGCGCAGCCACTTGATTCATCTGAAATTTCATAATTGTATTCTCCTGGAGCGAGGTTCGTTCGAGTGAAAACATCGTCATAAACAGGATTGTAATCAAACGGCGCTTCGGCGTCTACCGCAATGAATTCAAGCTCTTGCAGTTGTATTTGATCTTCGCCCGCACTGTTATTTACGAAGAGCCTGTAGTTTGTGTAAGCCGTTGGAACAGCAATCAAGAAGCTACGTTTCTGATAGCGATCTTGAAAATCTTCATTCGTTCTGGTGTCCAACACATTCCACGTAGTTCCATCCATAGAGCCTTGAAGCTCCCAGTTCAGGGGGTCGCGCTCTGGGACATCATCTGCAGAAGTGATGGCGTAAAATGCTACGGTTGTGGGAGTGTTGAATTCATATCCTACCCAAGCATTGCTGTTCACGGCATGCAGCCACTTAGATTCTAGGTCATCATCAAAAGCCATTTCGGGCTCATGTCCCCAAGTGGTTCCGCTGGCAGAAATCTGGTCAACGTTGTCATCTGTTTGATCAGCCATAAGTTTGTCATACCATTTGATGTGGTAAGCTGGCAGTCCGCCAATCACATCAACGTAGATTGTTCCATTTTCTTCTAAGGAGCTAGACGGATAGAAATCTGGAGTAGCCATGAGTTCTGTTCCAGCAAATTCCAATGAAAATGGGACAGTCACATCGCAACCATTGAGTGTGGCCGTTACTGCATAATCGCCATCACCGAGGCCGGTGGTAGACCACTCTGAGGTTCCATTAGACCATTCGATTTGGATGTCATCAATAGTGCTATTTTCTGTTGACGCAACAACTTCCCATCCATTTTCTTCGTCATAAACAGAACAGATTTGAAGGTCAAGTAATTCATCTGAATCAATGATGACAGTCTCACTAACCACACAATTGTTGTCATCAACAATGTCAACGGTATAAGAGCCAGCGTACAATCCTGTGACCGGATTTTCAACTTCTTCTTGGTTCATCCAGTAGGTGTATCCTGGTTGTCCCATGATTGGAGTCAATGAAATGGAACCATTTTGCTCTCCTGTGCAGTTTGCATTCGTAAGTTCTGAATCGACTGACAAATCATACGTGGCAACATCTGTTTGTTGGATGTTCCAAATGTGCTCACGGTAAGGTTTCGGATAAATTTCATCAAACTTCTCATCGTAACGCACCAAGTCAGTGGTGTCTGTAACGGCTAGTTTGAGTTCGTATTCCGGACAGCTTCCAAAGGTCACATCAATGGATGTGGTATTGGTCGCAATGCTTTTCCCGTTCAAGAACCATTCATATTTTTGCGTGTTGGGCATCGGTGCCAATACATCAGCTGAGAATGAGATGGTTTCGTTTCCGGTAACGTTAAAATTCGGTGCAGCCGGCATCGGGTTTTCAATCACATTCACATAGCGGTAAAGAAAGCAGATTGTTCTTTGGGCGCAGGGCGAACAAAGATCATCTCCATAGCCATCGCCGAAACCTCCAGCCCCCATGTAGCATCCTTTTGCAGTTGGTCTGTGGCATCCGAAGTAGTTGGTCAATGCACCTTCAAACGCACCAATGGTATTCTCGTATTCTCCTGTGTAAGGTGTTGGAAGTGGGGTAGAAGGGGCAATCCAGTTTCTCCACGGAATATCATCGCGTTCTGTAAACCCGGTGGTGTTGCCAGACTCCCAGCATTGACCATTAGACCATTCGCCACTGGCGGTGTATTCGTCAGGTAAGCCGGGCATGGTATGTCCGAATTCATGCAGAAGTGTTTCCCATCCAGCTCCGTAGAGCAATCCGTCTCCAACGCGCGCATCTCTGTCAAGTCCGGCACCACCGCCGCCGCCGTACTGCGTAATAGAAAACCATGTAGCCCAACCTGTTTCATCATCAGTCCAAGGCAAGAAGACTTCATCACGCATGTCTTTGATGGCACTAAAACTCCACCATTCGTCTTGTGAAGGAGCTTCGGGCCAGTAAACGGCGTAGAGGTTGAAGAAATTCTTGTACTGAGAATAAGGCGTTTTTGCGAGTTCACTTTCAAGGTCGAAAGTGGGAGTGAAGGTTTCTTCGAGCGAACTTACAAGATCTAAGAGGTTCTCAAATTCATCATTCTGATTGTTCACGCCTCTATTTTGCATGACGAAGTTGATGCGATTGTCTTTTGGTCCGCTATAACAAAGCGTATCCCATTCCTGAAGAGCAAGCATTCCTTCGAGGTCCAAACAAGAACCGTCATCAATGGATGCTAACGGATTGAAATTGTAGGCTTCACTGTTCATGCATCCGGATATGGCAGGGATGCAATCCCCAGCATTGATTCCGAAATAATGAATTCCTTCTGAGCCGAACGTCAATTCAATGAGCAGCGATTCTCCTGCCCACTCAATGAGGCAGTTACCTCCATTCCAGCCATCACCATAAGTATCCAAAGTGTTAACCACGTAGCAACCGTCTTCCAAGCACAGCTCATCTGTATACGTTTGATTGTTTTCTGTTCCAAGAAAGCTGAAAACGATGTTTTCATCACTATTCAGAATCTCGAAGCTCATTTCTTCAGCGTAATTAACCGTATTTGTGGTCACAACTACGTCGTTTGCTTCGCATTGCGCACTGACTGAAATTGAATAAAATAGAGTGCTGATAAACAGCACGAGGAGGGGTAGGTTTCGGTTTTTCACAGTATTTTCCTTGAGCCAATGAAGCTAGTGAAATTTTATTGCAAAACGAAAGTTGCAGGTCCAGATCATATTCAGGGTTGGCTCACCAGGCGACCTTCAACTTATTCCCACACAAAGGGATTGCTGTAACGCACATCACTGATCAGCTCGTAATCATCAAGCGTGTGCAAAAAGGCCACCAAAGCCGTTTTCTCTTCTTCTGTCAATCCCATTTGCAGAGGTGTTCCACCAATTTGAGATTCAACGGTGAGTTGGTCAGTGATGTTTGGGTGAGCCGCTAGTCCAGAGTTGTAGTGTTCAACAACTTCTTCAAGCGTGGCAAACCTTCCATCATGCATGTAAGGTGCTGTGAAACCTAGGTTTCTGAGTGTAACTACTTTGAATTCACCGGCATCTTCTGGGTTCCCCGTTTGGTTGGATACTCCATTGTCTGCATATTCTAAATCAAGGCCATTGTTCATTGCAGAAGGGGAGAAGAAGACAACGGTCATGTGACATTGATTGCAGTTGGTTTCGCCGTTGAAGAAAATGGATTTCCCCATGAGTTCTTCTTCAGTGAAGTTGGTGAAATCAATTACAAATCCGTCGTCGTATTTGCTTCTATATGAATAGATGCTTCGTATGTATTGAGACAACGCTCTTGCTACCCGGTCAGAAGTCACATCTGAATCACCAAAAGCAGCCATAAACAGAGGGGGGTATTCACTGGACGTTTCAATGCGGTTCACCATGTCTTCTAAAGACAGGCCCATTTCTTCAGGGTGTTCAATGGGGATCAACACTTGATTTTCCAATCCGCTTACTCTGCGGTCCCAGAAGAACCTTCGTGCATAAGTCATGTTGGTGATGGACATGCTATTTCTAACCGTTTGTGCACCGTGAATTCCTGTGCTAAACTGATGGTTATCACTGAAGGCTGCCGCTTGTTGGTGGCAAGATTCACAGCTAATGGTTTGATCTATTGAGAGGTTCACATCGTGAAACAAGACCCTTCCAAGCGTAGCTCCTTCATCTGTTGTTTCGTTGAAGGAAGGGATGTTCTCAAAAAGATTCAAAGCCATATTGTCCCAGTGTTCTGGGAGCACAATGTTGGAATAGTTGTAAGGAGATTCGGGTAGAATGAGTTTTCGTGTGAGAGGCGCAAGCGGTTCTTCAATGGGTTCGGGTTTACACGAGATGAATGCCAAAGTGCTCAATAAGCAAACAACCGCGAGTCCCTTAATTGAAGATACTTTGTTCATTTATCACCGTGTTAATTCCACTTCGCCTTTTGCTTCTACAGTGCCAGAGGTTCCACACGTAATTTGGTAATTCACAATGAAATAGTAGACTCCTGCAGAAAGATCTTCTCCATTTGTTTTTCCATCCCATTGTTTTCCTACCCCGGTACTTTCATAAATTAATCCGCCCCATCTATTGTAAATGAGCAAATTATAAGAAGGCATGTATTGTAAGATGTTGAATTCTGCATCATCAGCTAAAAAGGGCTTAAAAACATCATTTTTTCCATCTGCATTAGGGGTGAAAATATTAGGGAACCTTAAGCTAGAGACATCCAAACTTTGGTCTTCTGAAGCAAATACTTCCAATGAAGCAGAGGACGAACATCCATTGAAGTCATAGGTAACTGTAATGATGTAAATCCCCGTATCACTCACAGTGGGTTCAAGCATGTTTGTTCCTGAAACAAGCGTTCCGTCTGGTGTTGTCCATTGAATAGAAGAGTTACTCGCATCATCAATGAAGGTGCCTAGGATTTCTACGGTGAGGTTTTCACAACTCAGTGAATCAGCAATTCCAATGGCAATATTAGGTACTGCGGTGTTACTCGTTACATTCACACTTGCTTCACTTTCGCATCCTGTTTCAGGATTGATGATGGTAAGCAAATAAGTACCAGAGGTGGTTGCAAGGGCATTAAGGTTTTCTATGTTGCCAATTGAGCCTCCATTTTGTGTGTCCCATTCAAAGAGAAAGTCAATACCGTCTGTAGAACCAATTAAAGGAACCTCTGTCTGTATGCAATTGATTTCCCCTTCGGCCTCTAGGCCCGCTTCGAAAGCTGTGAAGTCAGCCGTAACATCTATGCTTGTTGTGGCTTCACATTGGCCATCATACGAAACGATTAGGTCATAGGTGCCTGCATCTGAGATGACCACATTTGTGCCGTTTCCGCCTGAGACGATAGTTCCATCAGCGGTGCTCCATTCATAGGTTGATGGATTCCCAAAGTTGTTTGATCCGTTCAAGGTCAACGTTGGGTTGTAGCAACTGAGAAAGGTTTCGCCTTCAATCTGAGCTTCTAGAACTTCTACCAGAATATTGACGGTAGTTGAAATTGGATTCCCACAAAGATCATCGTAACTCACAGTGTAAGTGATGTCTTCTTCTGGTGTACAAATGGGAGATTGACTATTTGGGTCATCAAGGTAAGTAGCAGGAGACCACGTGAATTCGCCATCTGCATTTCCTCCTGCATTTAAATCAGTGGAAGATCCGGCGCACACAAGCACATCTGGACTTGCTGTAATAATATTTTCCTGTAAGCAAACGCTCTGGTTGTTGTTAGCTCCTCCAGTTCCTGAAGTGAATCCCCACCATACAATGTTTTGTCCATTAAAAATCTCTGCTACCAAATCAATTTCTGTGGTCACACGAAGGTCGCAATCAAAGAAAACAGAAAAGCTGAATGTCTCAGGCTCCCAAACTAGACGCACAATGTGGTCAATTCCATCTTCAATGTTTTGACTCAGCGCACTTGCTTGAACAGGTGTTGTGATGGCATTCTCAGAAACATGGCTTACGTCGCCATTTGAAATCATAGCTATGTGGTCAAAAGTAGGATCAGCATATTCTCCATTCTGCCATGTATCGAATTCAACGGCAAAAGCTGGGGCGAAACCTAGAAATCCAATTCCTCCTCCTGATTGACCAATGGCGTTTGTTCCAACCGTTTGAATAACGAAACAGATCCCATCAGCACCATTGGCATCTTGGTTTCCCAAGTTCATGGATAGTTCAAGATCAAAGGGTTCAAGCAGATCAAGTTGTTGGTCATACCAAACGGCTCCTGTTTGAGTGTTTATGGCAGGTGTCAGTAGGTAACAATCATCGCCTAAAAAAGAAGCATCACCTTGCAGGAAGTAGGACTGTCCTGAGGCAACGGAAGCGCCGCAAAGCAGCACGAAAAAGGATATAAGTTGTTTCATGGTTCAATTGAAGCTAAAAAGATAGGAATAACAATCGTTAAATGGACATTTAACCCCTCAGACAAATTTGTTGATGTAGTAATGACGTGGATGGAAGTGGTTATTTTACCTTGCCTTTACTCACTTTTAGCTCAATTAGGTCTATTACCTTGTTGTAGTATGAGCGCCTATCTGGAGCATCTACCACAACCAATTTGAGTCCTACGGCTTTCATTAAATCAAGTTTTGCTTTGTCAGTTTCTTGCCTGCTCTTTGGCGTGTAATAGTAGATTTGATTTGTCTCAGCTATTTTTCGCTGGTGGATGAGCCTTGAACGAAACGTGAGCAACCACCAGAGATCTGATTCCACAAAATCCAATCCCAATCCAAGAATGTGGACGTGGTTGGTGAAAAACAGGTCTGACCATGAAAAGAGCTTTTGATCTGGGTTCCGCCTGAAGCGAATAGAAAAGGCTGTTTTTGGAATTTTTTTGTTCTTATAAATGGGACCTGTTGCTATGTAATTTCTCAAAGTTTGCAATTGCCCTCCATACTGCTCAAATCCAAGTGTAATACTAGAGGGCTTTTTGGTGTCGCCATGCACATGCCAGAAGCGCTGGTGTCCAGAAGTAAACTGTCTGAAGATGCTGTACTTTCTTTCGGTCATGACCGAAGTCAATTTAGGCGATGAAATGCCCTCAAGTGTAAAGTCGTAATTGGTGGTCATGATATCTTCTACAGTCAAGTTCCGAATGCGCTCATGGATGCTATTCGATTTAATGCCGTCAATGGATCTCGCTATGTATTTCTTAAGAGTGAACTCGTCTTGTATCTTGGAGCGTTTCGCAGATAAAAAGATCTCCTCGTAGAAAAGGGGGAAGGGCTTTTTGTAACCGGGGTTCTCAATCTGAACACCACAGAATTTTTGAATGTTTGCCAACAGATTCTCCCAACTCTCTGAGTTATTGATGTTATTGATGTCGTTTCCTACCAGTAAAGCGTGTTTCATGGTTGAGCGAGTTTAAGCTTTTCCAACAAAGACGTTGACTCCCTGAACAGCCATTTGCGGTCGCGGTCACTGCTCCAAAAAGAAAAACGGTAAGTTCCATAATCGGTCTCTAAGAAGTAATCAATGTGGAACAATTCAATGTGTAAGGCTTGGTCCCAGTTCATGGTCAACTTTTCCTTGAGCGGATGGATTAGGTAATCTCCAAACAACTGAACCGACATCCGTTCGTGGTTGACTTTAATCAAACCTTCAACGTCTGTGGTTTTCTCGATTGAAATTAATGCCTGTTTGAATGGAGAGCAAGCGGTGATGCATCCTATGAGAACAAAGAATACAATTGAACGGAGGAGTAATGTCATGGTGCAATTATACAACGATATTCTCGGCGCATTTCCCCACGAGTTGAGCGGCGTATGATTCCACGGGCGGTGTATGTTCCCACGAGTCGCGCATGATTCCACGAGTCGCGCATGATTCCACGAGTTGAGCTCGCGTATGATTCCACGAGCTGAGCTCGTGGCTACTACAGCTGACCTCATGAAGGTTTTTTTTCTCTTGGAAGAAGATCTGGATGTTCCCAGGAGCTGCGCATGATTCCACGAGCTGAGCTCGCGGCTACTATACCTGACCTCATGAAGGTTTTTTTCTCTTGGAAGAAGATCCGGATGGTCCCACGAGCGGTGTATGATTCCACGGGCGGTGTATGTTGCTCGGAGCGGAGCCGCGCGTGTTCCCACGAGCTGAGTCGCGTATGATTCCACGAGCAGAGCCGCGCATGTTCCCACGAGCAGAGCTCGCGGCTACTATACCTGACCTCATGAATTTTTTTTTTCTCTTGGAAGAAGAACCGGATGGTCCCACGAGCGGCGTATGTTCCTCGGAGCGGAGCCGCGCGTGTTCCCACGAGTTGAGCTCGCGTATGATTCCACGAGCTGAGCTCGTGGCTACTACAATTAATCGAGGTAGGTTAAATTATCGTAAACGTAGGGGCGGAGCGATATCTGCCCGTAGCTACCGTTCCTCTCTGTTTCGCGCAGCAACAACCATTTCGGGTAAGAGGTCATAGGATGCCACTCCTTCTTTAACCCCTTGCGAAAGTAAATAGAGGTTGTTGGAGGCTAACGCAATGGATTGCATTCCGCTGCGGTAGCGCATAGCATCTTCAAATAAGATGTTTCGATCTCGCTGGATTTCCGGGGCCACTTCTAGCGTAGCAGTGGTGTCTGCCACATGCGGGAGCAGATGCTCTGCAAGCTCCAGCCACGCTGCATACTGGAAGCGGTGGACGCCACTTTCTGTGAGCGACATAAACGCGATGTAGTTGCATTCACCTTCGTCTGTAATTCCATATCCATGTGCGTACTCATGCGCCAGGATGAACCATTCGCGCAGGCCGAGGTACGAGGCATCAGCGTGTCCTTCGCCCGAAAAAGGCATGTAGATCCCGGCAACGCCTATTTTCCGCATCCAGCCCGATTTCGAAATACGGCGCATGGCTACATTTCCGGGAGTTTCAACATCTACGGTATTCAGGTATTCGCGCACAGCTGAATGAATGCTTGTTACATCTCCCGCTGGAATGTCTTTGGTGTGAAAGTAAGTGGTGTCTGATATTGCTCTGTGAAGTGACGCCCTGGCCAGCGATTCCGTTCGCAATGCTTCGTAGGTTTCTTGGTCCAACGCTTTTACTTCAGCGTTCAGCTTGTCCATGAGCCCTGGCGCGCTGTAGTTCCATCCCCAAGAGATGTAGAACCATGTTAAGAGCATCCCGATGGTGTTGAGGAGTGTTCTCCACCACGGACGTTGCATGAAAATTCTTTTTCGCGCCCAGCCCCGAAAGAGGAGAAAGAGGCCGAGGAGTAAAATGACCAGCATCAGGGGTATTGGAACAAGCGAAAACAATCCGTCTCTGACCCAACGGAAGATAGCGAACAACCCATTTCTGTAGTACTCTTCAGTAAATTCAGGGAAGTAGCTCAGGATTTGAGCAAGCGCCAAACAACCCAAGCCCAGTAGGAAAGGGGCGAACGGACTTAGGTATTTATTGATGCTTTTCAATATAATTCAAATGTACAGACTATTTCAATTGGATGATCTTGATAGACGATGATTCCGAAATTAGATTAGCGAGTCATTCCCAAACACAATTTCATTCGTAAGATGCGTTTTACACTTGCTTCAACTTGCTTGGCATAGTCAGCATCTTGCTTGAGTTCATCTAGAATCCACGACATGGTTTCGGCTTCATCAATGGGCATGAGGATGTGATCGCACCCAGCCTTGGAGGCCAGTAGAGGCGCTTTGTCTAAAATGGTCACGGCCTTCATGATGTTCAAAGCATCTGAAATAATGACCCCTTCGAACCCGAGTTCTTTGCGAAGCAAATCAGTCACAATTGTTTTAGAACACGTGGCTGGCAGTCCGTCTGTGTCATACTTCTTGTTGTTCAACACCGTAATGTGCGCTACCATAATGGAAACCACATTTGCCTCAATCATAGGCTGATAAATAGACAGTTCTTGGAGCTCACCATCAATGTAAACGGATTGTTTGTGGGTATCGCCTTTCACGAGTCCATGTCCGGGAAAATGCTTTGCCGTAGCAACAATGTTTCCCCCTTGCGATGTTTCAATGAATTGCCTGCTGAGTTCAATCACTTTTTCAGGATCGGTGCCGAAGCTGCGATTGGTAATGGCTTCATTGGAAGCGCTGAGGTCGCATACAGGAGCATAATTTTGATGCACCCCAATGCTGCGGAGTTCTTGGTTGATGATCTTCACCACTGAATCACATGCCTCCTTTGAATTGATATCAATGGTGTTGACCATGCTTTGCGAATCAGCAATTCGTCCGTTCAGTAAGCTGGGCTCAGCATCCATACTGAAGAGCAGAGGCACTGTGTTTTGATTGTACGAAATAAGGTTGAGCTTATTGATGAGTGTTTTGTGAGAGGCCCTGTTGCCCTTCAAAAAGACCACTCCGCCAATTTTTTGTTCCAAGGCCAATCTGATCACTGTAGAATCTGATTTCCCCAACTTTCCAGCAGACGTAATGATCATTTGGGCTACGCGTTGTTCGGAAGTGAGTTGATCGTACAAAGCATTCACACGTGTCTCAAGTGATTCGTTATCAGCATAGAAGTCATCCAATGTCCAGTTCGTTTGGGCGAAGGCTTGCGCTGTGAAAGCAACTATAAAAAGAAGTGCAACAGCGGCGCGAAGGGTGGGGGTGCTCAATTTCATACGGCCAAGATAAAGAAGTGCTTTTGCACAAGCATTGAATTGGGTTGAAAAACTTAACATTGGACGAAAGGCTTGTGCTGTGCGGTATTCAGAGGTTTTGGTGGTGGGTCAAAAAACCCTAACGTAACATTGGCGTAACATTAAGGGAGTGTTACCTTAACTTTGCAACGTGCTTCGGAAGAAGATAAATAAGATATGTATCGCGGAGTGTTTCAGCATTCCGATTAGATAAATAAGATATGAGTGATTCAAAGAAAAAGCCTGCAGTTAAGAAAGCAGCAGCAGAAAAGAAGAAGTTAGCAGCCAAGAAAGCGTTAGCAAAGAAGAAAGCAATGGCTAAGAAAAAGGCTGATGTGAAGAAAGCAGCAGCTAAGAAAGCAGCAGCCAAGAAGAAGGCCGTAGCAGCTAAGAAAAAAGCACTAGCGAAGAAAAAAGCAGCAGATGCAAAGAAGAAGGTAGCTGCGAAGAAAAAAGCACTAGCGAAGAAAAAAGCTGATGCGAAGAAGGCCGCTTCAAAGAAAAAGGCCGCGGCAAAGAAATCAACTAAGAAGAAGAGTGCTTCGAAGAAAAAGGGTGCTTCGAAAAAGAAGAAATAAGAATCACAATCGGTTCGAACAATTTAAAAGCCAGGTGAAAGCCTGGCTTTTTTGTTATTTCCCACGAGCGGAGCTCGCGGGAAGCGATGGGTCTTCTTCCACGAGAAAGAAAACCTATCTCGACAGAATCTAGTAGCCACGAGCTCCGCTCGTGGGATTATGCGGCGCTCGTGGGACCATGTGTCTTTAAATTTTCAATCGGTTCAATCGCTCACGGATTTGTACAGGCGATAATTTTTCAAATTCCAGATCTACATGCTTTTGGCCTGGCGCTCTTTCTGCGATGGCGAGGTATGAATTGTTGTCTTCAATTTTAATAGAAACCACAACCGCTTGTCTATTTGAAGCACCAATGAATTCAGCTTTACCGTTAATAAGAGAACGTTCCATTACACCATTTACTGAGGGGAATACAAGTTTTACAATGGATTCACCTTCGCAGTCATTATTGACAATGATTTGTTCAGTTGATTCATCAGGGAAGGCATCACAGTTGATGTAATTCATCTCATTAATCTCTCCTGCATAGTAATTTTGAATTTTAGCCCGTTTCTCAGAGAGCGCTATCATTGCAATGGCACGAATTTCTGGATCTTTGATCGCCAGAATTACATCTGGAACATCTGCTAAGTAAATCGTTTCGTTGCTGCTACGCTGATATCTTGGAGATGCATCAATACCAAATACACGGAGTAATTTACACCAGAAGCGACATTCAAAGCTAGATGTAGATGCTGTGATCACTTTGAAGTTAGTGCTATAAGCACGAAGAATGTCTGCTTCAATTGGACTAAAGACAACACCTTCTCTCTCTGTCCAATTCATTTCATTTCCCACACCATTTGAGGTCCAAAGAGTCATGTCATCTTGCAATTGGTTAGCAGGGAATAGGTAGGTAATGTTTTTATCTGTTTTGCTGTTCAGTAGTTTTCCATTGCACCTTGCTTCAACAAACACCGTTCCTCCACTGGAGAGCATTTTTCCATTTGACTGAGTATGCGCATTGTTGAGGATCAAATCTTTTGGACTGAGCATTTCATCTACCTTCAATTCTATACAGTCATTGCAATCTGCTGAAGCGAATGCCCCAGCAGGAATTCCTATGATGGTTCCATTTTTACAAACAATGGCGGTATCGCTGCGATTGTCAATACAAAAACCTTGCGACCGTGGTTTTAAGGTTTCCATGACGGAAACCATGGTCAGAAGTTTGGCATCAGATTCGAAGCGCACTTGAACCCTTCGGTTCTGTTGTTTTCCATCTTCGACTTCATTTGATGCGAGTGGATCTCTTTCGCCATAGAAATTAGAGGTGGAGATGGTAAAGCCCTCTTTCGAAAGCAATGCTTCTACTGAGCTAAGGCGGTCTTTGGAGAGTAACACATTGAATTCATCTGAACCGTCACCGTCTGTATAAGCGTGCAATGCGATGTTTCGGATGTACACCTGTTTCGAAAGCAGTTCTAACAGCTCAGCGGATTCATCAGATGTTATTTCTGAACTGTTGCTAGCGAACAAAATAAAATGTTCTTGGATGTTTTGAGCAGAAAGTTGGCAGAGAGAGACCACTGAAAACAGGGTCAAGAGGAGTTTGCGAATGTGCATAAGATATGATTTTGGTTTGCTTGTTTCCCATACGTACTGATTCGTACCAGATAAGAATCCGATATTTACAGCAATCAATAAAAAGGGTAAAGGCAGGCAGAACTGTATCTTTTCCGAAACAAATACTACACCATGATAAAGGCGCTCAAAATTTGCATCGGACTTCTTCTCTTCACATCAACTTCGCTCTATTCACAAAACGATTGTGAAGCGTTAAATATTGTTGATGTACACATAGATCCGCTTGGTATGAATCGATTGATCATCAATGTGGAGAATTCTTCAGAAGATATATTTAGTTATCCAGGGTTCAAGGTCTTTCAAGATGGCATGGAACTAGGAGTTGAAGAGGTGAACTTTTTTGGTATTGGTGAGCAGAGCACACACTTTATTGTTATGGAGAATCCCTTTGAAGATGGAGTGGAAGTAGAATTGACACTTGAGCTTTGGACTGAGTTTTATGACAGCCTCGCATGCACCAAGGAATGGACGGGCAAGCCATATGACACATCAGAGTGCTTCGAAGTAGATTTCCAACTCCAATGGGCAGGTGGGAATGGAGATTTCTTGAGCGTGGTAATGTATGATCAAACGACCGAAGAAGAGCTATTCAGCACAGACGAATTCTTTGATATTATTAACCCTACCTACACCCAAACAATTTGCTTGGAGCAAGCGTGTTATATCTACAAGGTGACCGGGACAGAAACATTGGAAAACAACTACTACATAAACATCTACGGCCAAAACTTCTTTTCTTACTACTATGGCGTTGCTGCTGAGGGAGAGCAGGGAGTCACAGATTTGATTGAAGTTTGGGAAGGATGCATTGCGCAAAACATTGAGGACTCAAACCAAGAAGTTGCGCTTACACTTTATCCCAATCCGGCAAATGAACGCATCACAATTCAAGCTGAATTATCTATTAGTATGATTGAAGTTCTTGATTTAAATGGTAAGATTCTCCATATTGCACCTGAGAGTACCATTGATATTTCTCATTTGTCAATGGGATATTACTTAGCCAGAGTCACTTTCACCAATGGCTTGAGTGTGGTCAAACAAATTGCAATTACAAATTAAATAATCCTCTTAATGCGCCTATTTTCTCTCTTCATCTTCGTGTGTTTATCTGGTTTCAATGGCTTCACACAAGTTAACTGCAATCAGTTGTTTTTACAAGACGTTGTGCTTGACCCGACCAATTCTGAAGCGGTTCTGGTAGATTTTCTTAACCCTTCATTTCAAACGATTGCTTTGCCTGGGTTTCGTGCTTACAATGAGTTTAGCGAAGAATATTTAGGAAGTGAAACCGTGGCATATGTTTTTCTGCCAGGCGAAAGCACGCATCGTGTTTTTATCGGAAATACGCTTGATTTAGAAAGTCCACAAGCATTGATCTTTGAACTTTGGGAGCAGGAATATGATAGTTTGCTTTGTGGATTCAGCTGGCAAGGCAACCTTTCGAACCATCCTGATTGTTTTCAATCGCAAATTAACACAAGCTCTGCTTCATCAACTGCATCGGAAGATGTAATCCAAATTGAAATTACAGATTATGAAACCAACGAGGTAATTGTTAGTGAAATTATCAATCTGGCAAGTCAAAATTTCAATCCATTTGCTGAAATTTGTCTAGAAGAAGGGTGCTACAGCATAACCGGGACAATGTCTTCTCCAGCTACATATGATTATTCTGTCAATCTCTTTATAGAAACTTACATTGATTACTTTTTGTTGGATATACAGGCAGGATTTTCTGAGTTTTCAAATCTCTTTCAGATTTGGAGTGGCTGTCCAGTAGGCATAAATGAGCCTGTCCAAGCCAATGCATCACTTTATCCAAATAGCTCAACAGATGGCTATTTTAAGTTGAGCACAACCGTTCCAATATCCACCTTAAAGATTTACACTTTGGACGGGAAATTAGTTCAAGAGGTTTCATCAGTGCACCAACTTGAGCGCTTGATCTCAAACGGTGTTTACGTTGTGCACATTCAGTTCGAAAATGGTGTTCACGAGGCTAAAAGACTAATCGTTCAACAACCTTAAAACTTGAAATTTACTTTCACGTTTATTCTTCGTCCAGTAAGGAAGTTAGGGATGCCATAATTCCTTCCAGAAACATCTTCAATCCACGTGTAACTGATGGTATTGTTGATCCCCAGGATGTTGAATAACTCTAACGAGACAAATCCCGATTTATACCAGCGCTTTTTTTCTCGGTTCTTTTCTGTGACGAAATCCCTTGAAAATCCGATGTCGACTCTTCGGTATGCGCTGGTTCGAAGGATGTCTTTGTAACGCTCAAAAGTAGGTGGGCCATAAGGCAATCCTGTTCCGTAGAAAAGGCTCAAGAAGACTTTGTATTCGGGCCATTTTGGCATTTCGTCTTGGAAGAGCATTGAGATACTTACACGTTGGTCAGTAGGACGAGGAATGTTCCCCGGTTCACGCAGTGTGCTGTCTGCAGGACTGTCATTAAGTGTGAATCCTGGAACAATCTCTTTTCCTTCGTCATTGAAAAAGACTAAGTAAGCATCATTGTCTATGTCTTCAGCGGTGCGAAGAACTGAAAGGCGCATCCAGCTTTGAACTCCTTGAATGAATTCACCATTCACCATGAAATCAGCTCCTGTTGCAAATCCGTTAGCGCTGTTCGTAGCATAGTACCGTAGACGCACATTTTCCACTTCGTATGGGATCAGTCTGTTGAGGTCTTTGTAGTAAAGTTCCCCAACAAACTTGAATGGACGATTCCATGCTTTAAATACATAATTGACACCGGCCACCAAGTGAATGGCTTGCTGTGCTTTGATGTCTGAATTTATTTGTCCGTCGAGGCCACGCATCTCACGGTAGAACGTTGGCTGGTAGTACATGCCACCTGCCAAAGTGAAAACCACATTTCGTCTAATCAATGTGTCGCCATCTGCCTCTTCTGGTTTTTTGAACCATTTTGGCTTGAACGACATGTTTGCTCTTGGTCCGCCGACGAATTCATTGTTGAAGCTCCAATAGTTTCCGCGTAGCCCGGCATTGAACGTCCATTCATGTCCTTCTTCAGATTCATAGCGCCAAGAGTCTTGAATGTACCCCATTACTCTAGCAGATTCCACGGTGTTTTCAGCCTTAATGACATCGTTTAAGATGAGCTCATTATCTGGTTGTAATTCTGGAATTTGGTACCCAATGCTGTCATTAGGGTGGGGTGTGCTGTAGCCGGCAGAGTCCAATAAAGTCCACTCGCTTAGCTTGTCATAAATGTATTCGTATTGCACCGTTGTTCCCCATTCGAGGGTATGCCTATTGTTCCTAATGACGCTGATTCCTTTGTGGTTGAAGCTGAGGACTGTTGCTTGCAATTCGTTTCGCGCATGGTCTAAAGACCCACCTGTTCCTCTGTTCTGGAGCACTTCACCAAATTCATCAGAGCCAAGATCTCGTTCCAGCTCGTCTAGGAAATACTGTCCGAGGATATCGAAGTTTTCAAATTCAAAAGTTTGGAAAGCAGAGGCAGTGAAGGTCAGTTTGCTCACATCAGACAAGCGTTCAGAGCTGAATGCACCGAAGTAGGTATCATAACCGGTTTCTTCTTGTCCTTCGAAGAAAATGGTCAATCGCAGCGCTTCATTGATGTTTCCTACATCGGTTTCTCTTGTCTGCGGAATGAAGTTGTATCTGTTTCGCGCGATGTTAGCAAGGAAGTGGTGCTTCCATCTGAGGTTGTTCTTCGGCTTGAAGGTCAGGTAAGTTTGGAAGTCGAGGTAGTTCGGACTGTATTCTCCTTGTTCGTCTAGACTTCCCAGTACATAAGAGTTGTTGCGGTAACGCAGGCCAGAGTTATGGCTGAAAGTACCACTTTCATTGACGTCTTCAATTTGGATTGATCCGCCGAGAAAGCTTGCAGTAACTTCTCCTCCGAACTCTTTGGGATCGCGGTAGGTAATGTCAAGCACAGAAGACATTTTATCGCCATATTTTGATTCGAATCCACCCGCTGAAAACTGGATGTTATCAATCATTGAAGTATTAGGGAAGGAGAGGCCTTCTTGTTGTCCGGCTCTTACAAGGAAAGGACGGTAAACCTGAATGTTATTAACGTAGACCAGGTTTTCATCGAATGAACCGCCACGTACATTGTAGCTAGAGCTCAACTCACTGGTAAAATTCACGGGTGCTTGTAGTAAAAGGTCTTCTACCGTTCCTCTCGCAGAGGGAATACTGGCAGCAACAGCAGGATCGATGCGTTCCATGGGGCCTGTTCGGTCTCCCTCTCCGAAGACTTCTGCATTTCTCAGTTTAACTCCTTGTTCGAGCCTTACATTTTTCGTGTAGACCTGATTTGCTTCCACGAACATTGAATCTGTAACTGTGTTTGAGCCGATTGAACTGAATGAAATCACGACGATTCCAGGAGTTACGTTGATGGAGTAGGTGCCGTCAACAAAAGAGGATGTACCTTCAGAAACGCTGTTGAGGTTTCGAACAGTAACGCCGGGCATTCCTTGTCCAGACTCGTCTACCACCAAACCTTTGATGGTCGCTTTCTGAGCGAAGCTCGAAAGGCAAGCGAGAAATGTAATGGTTAAAATGAGGTACTTCGGCATAGCGCGCGAAATTACGTTTTTTTTGTAGGATGGAATGATAACGGTTGGATGAGTGTTTTCGTGTGGGAGAGGGTGAGTTTTTGGAAAACCATTTGAGAGCTATTGGAATCCTTTGAGTCTTTTCAAGAAGCGCAGACTTAGCCCTCGCGGGCCCTCCCTTCCTCCCCCGCCTTCCAACCAGCAGCGTGAAGGTAACCGCTTTCACCCCAGCCTCAACAACAACTTTGTAACCGTCTGTACCTACTTTGTAAACGCAATCAGACTTGCCTCAGGAACTTTCACTACCAAATATCCGATTCCAAAATCGCATTCCCAAGCCTAAACCAACCAACTTCATCCCCGTTATCTCTCATTTTATACTCGTTGGTATTCAATACATGTCTACAAGTTATCTAACATTATAGGTGCTAGCCTATCAACTTCCTCTTTTTCTTCCTATCTTTCAAGCTCAAGCATTTACAATGAAAAAACTGCTCTTCTTTTTGCTTTTCTTCCCCATTTTGGGCTTCGCGCAACAAGTATCTCTTGTAAAAGACTTCAATGACCTTTCAGCTACTTCTGGACATGATCCTGAGCCAGGAGGAATTGTCTACAACGGAAAGTTCATCTATGCTGCAAGTTCAGCTAGTTCTGGAGTGGAACCTTGGTTAACTGATGGAACACCCGAAGGAACCATTTTGCTGTCAGACATTCGATCGGGCGTAGGGTCTTCAGAACCTGAGGATTTCGCTATAACACCAAACGGTGTGGTATTTATGGCGAACAACATCATCTTAGGAAAAGAACTGTGGATCACTGATGGAACTCCAGAAGGAACACTGCTGCTGAAAGACATCTATCCGGGAAATACAAATGGTTCTCCAACTGGAATGGTGAGCTACAATGATAAAGTATACTTTGTTGCTTTTCATCCAGACACAGATGGAAGTGCTCTCTGGGTAACAGATGGAACGGAAGAAGGAACACAACTGTTTGCTGACCTCGCTACTGATGGAAACTTGGGCTATGGTGAAACAGCTGTTTGGAATGGAAAACTGTTCATGACCTTAAGCATTCCGGGCATCGGAACTGAACCGTGGGTAACTGATGGTACCGTTGAAGGGACCATTCAACTGATGGACATAGCGGTTGGTGCTGACGGTTCTGGCCCCGGGAAATATACTCCGTACGGAGATAAACTCATTTTTCGCGCATTCAACTCATCAGTAGGGAATGAGCCTTATACAACTGATGGTACACCTGAAGGAACTGCAATCCTCAAAAACATCAATCCAGGATCAGGAAATTCAATGATAGATTCCTTTGAAGAACTCAACGGTGAATTCCTGTTTAGCGCGCAAAGCGACTCAGGTAGACAGGTTTGGAAAACCGATGGTACTGAAGAGGGTACCGTGCAAGTGAGCAGCATCAATTCAAATAGCACCTTGGTTTCTGAGCTAACGCGAATAGACGACAAAGTCTACTTTAGGTCGAATTCAGATGAGGTTGGTCGCGAATTGTTCGTGACAGACGGAACACCTGAAGGAACAACGAATGTGACCGATATCAATCCGGGCACTGATGGCTCAGAAGTGGAGAGCTTGGTTGTGCAAGATGGGAAACTCTTCTTCAAGGCTGAAGAGGACGGATTTGGTGAAGAATTATGGATTTATGATCCCGCAACTGACGAACTATCATCCATCGATATCATAGCAGGTGAAGACGGTTCAAGTCCCTATTTCCTCCAGCCTTTCGGAGATAAACTATTTTTTGCTGCTTTTGATGGTGAAGGATACGAACCATATATCACTGACGGCACTGAAGAAGGAACATTGCTTCTGCCATACCTCAATCCTGAGGGTTCGGGAGTAACGTCGCTTTTCTTTGTTGAATTGAACGGCTTGGCGCTTTTTGAAGGACTTTTAAATGCTTCTACTGATCAATTGGCCGTGACTGACGGAACTGTGGAAGGCACAAATTTGCTGACAACCTTTCAAAACGAAGAAGATAGTCAAATCCGCCACCTGACCGTTTTTGATGACCAACTCTTCATGCGCGCAGATGATGGGGTGAATGGACTAGAACTATGGGCGTCAGATGGCACTACTGAAGGCACAGAACTGCATACAGATGTGAATCCTGGTGCTGGAAATGCGATTATAATCCGAATGGATGCCACTGATGATTACCTGATCTTTGAGGCTTTTTCACAAGGCGGTGGAAGTCAAGTACACAGTCTTGGAATTGGCGAAGAAAATGCATCGCTTACCCTTGATATCTGGCCTGAGGGGATTGAAGATGTTGAATTTATGACCAAAGTAGGGAACGAAGTATTCTTTCGTGCAAAGGACTTTAGCGGCTTTGGTGCAACTCCAGACATTTGGAAAACAGACGGTACAACTGAAGGCACAGTGAAGGTAAAAGACTTTCCATCTTACGGACCGAACCCTGACGATTTTGCAGAAGGAAGTGGCCAGCTTTGGTTCTTCTCTGGTGAATATGGCACTTCAAGTGATTGGGGACTGTATACCAGTGATGGTACTTCAGAAGGCACCTACCAAGTGAAGTATTTCAACTTCCAAGAAGACTCCTACCATTCGTATAATGTCACGGGATACAACGGGGGCATTTTGTTTACCATTTATATTGACGGCATTGGGCAAGAACTCTATTTTTCTGATGGTACTGAAGAAGGGACATACCTCGTGAAGGACATTTGGCCGGGATCTGGCAATACCTATGCCTACAACTTCGTAGAGGTTGATGGAATTGCCTACTTCATCGCGAACTCACCAGATGGAGGAACGGAACTGTGGCGAACTGATGCCTCAGAAGAAGGAACCTACCAAGTAACTGATTTGGCCGAAGGCGAAGCCAATGGAGCATATGACCTGATAAATTTTAAAAATACAATTGGACAAGTAAATGGAAATTTGATCTTCGGCGGAAGCGAAGCTGACAATGAATTTGAAGTGTACATTTCTGACGGCACAGCCGAAGGAACCATGCTGTTGGCTGATATCAATCCATTCGGTTCGTCAAATCCGCACTCGTTCTTCCAAGCCGAAGACTATGTATATTTTGAAGCGTTTCACCCCGCTTTTGGCAATGAATTGTGGCGAACAAATGGATCTTTAACTGAAATGGTTGCAGATATTGCACCCAGCGCGCTTTCCAGTGCCCCAGGAGATTATGCTGAATGGGGTGATTTCCTCTATTTCTCTGCAACCAATGGAAATGGCAATAGAGAACTTTACAAGTATGATCAACGCTGCATCGTGCCTGAAATTGAAGAATTACCTGGTGCAATCTGTTTGGGCGAAGAACTAAACGTAGCAGCAGAAATTCAATTTTCAAGTGGTGAAATTGTAAGCACAATATGGGATTTTGATGATGGGTCTACCGAAGAGAGCCTAACGGCGAACCATACTTATGAAGAAGCTGGCATTTGGACGGTCTCACTCACTCTTTTAAACGATAACGGATGTGAATCCATTCAAACCTTCGATCTAGAAGTACTGTCTGTTCCAGAAGCAGCTTTCGAACTTCCTTTGATCACACTCTGTATCAGTGAGCCTTGGCTTCCAGTTAATACTTCGTCTTTAACAGATGAGAATACAGCTTGGTCATGGACCGTTGGCACAAACACACCAATTGATGATGAGAATCCCTCTCTTAGTTTCAACGAAACAGGAGAACTAAATGTCACATTGATTGCTGCAAATGGCACTTGTGAGTCAACTTTTGAAGGAACAATTGAAGTTTACCAACCTGAGCCGCTTGAGCTCTCTGTAGTTGGAGTAGAGTGCTTTGGTGGTGTAACAGGAAGCATCCAAGTAACTGGACAGGGACAAGGAGATCCGATCACATATAGCACAGATGGAGTAGAGTTCACCTCCAACAACCTATGGGTAGACCTAGCAGGAGGAACCTTTACCTATTACATTCAAGACGGCGAAGGTTGTGTTGGAACTCACACTGAAGACGTGCCTGAGTCTGAACAATTAACCGTTTCCTCTTCCGTTGAAGGGGATGACGGAACGGGAATTGGAAGCATTGAGGTTGAGGTTGATGGCGGAGAAGCCCCATATCAGTATAGCATTGATGGAATCAATTTCCAAGATACACCGTTGTTTGAAAACATGCTCGCAGGTGATTACACCGTATACATTACTGATGCATTCGGTTGTGAACTGCTTGTAGATCTCACCATTGATTTAGTAGATGGAATCTTTGAATTGGGACTAGAAGGAATAAAAATCTTCCCCAATCCGGCTAATGACCAATTAACAGTTACACAAGAAGGTTTCGGAACAAAAGTGCTTACTATTATAGACCTCCAAGGAAGAATCGTTTTGACTCATGCCATGACCAATGGGCCAACTTCCGTGAATACCAGTAATTTGGCTCAAGGTTTATACCTCATTCAATTCCCAGACTCAAAACAAACACTACAACTGCAAATCATTCACTAATGAAAATGCTCCCCCTCTTTTCCTTATTAATGCTTGCCACAGTTATACTGTCAGCTCAATCAACTCCTTCTAGCGGTAGAAAATGTCCTGAGGCTCTGTCTTTAAGAGAGCTCATGACCGTCTCGTTTACCGCACTGGTTGATTTGACCGTTGAAGAAGAAATGAAGGGTGATCAAACGTACAGAACCTATTTTAAAGAGGGAAAACCCTTTGATGGTTGGGCATTTGTATTGAATGTACAAACACCACACAAATTTCACTTTTACCAAATTGTAGAAGGAATAACTCAACGTGAAGTAGGCTACTATGGGAGCGGTCAGATCGACTTCGACTTCAATTTCCGCAACCAAGTTTTAGAAGGATGTAGATTGATGTGGTTCGAAGACGGCTCAGTCTACATAGATCAGTTCCACCTATCAGGAAAGCCTGACGGGAGACAACTCCGATTCAATGAAGAGGGGGAGGTTGAGCTTGATGTTTTATACAACAATGGTGTACAAGTTGAACAGTAGGTTAATGCGTTCCTAAAACCACAACCGAATTGTCACGTAAAAACAAGGTGTCTTGAGCAATCACCGCATTTTCTATGATAAAGATGTCATCTATCTTTTGCGTGAAGTCAGCTATTGCTACTTGGCGCGGTGCCCCTTTGTGAATCAGTACTAAGGTACTTTCGCCCAAATACGTCCGTTCGAAGGCAAACAAATCTTTAGAAGCTTCTTTGATGACCACATCACCATAGACCAAGCTCATTCTATCTGTGCGCAATTTGGTTAAGGCCGAAACGGTGTTCCGCAGTTTGAGTTGATCTGAATTGAGGTTAACGAACTCCATCATCCTGCGGTTGTCAGGATCATTTCCACCCGCCATCGCAATTTCATCGCCATAGTATACGCAAGGAATGCCGGGAGTTGTCATAATGAAAGCCTGCAACAGCAGCATTTTTTCATATCCTTTGGCCCCCTGATTGTTGATTTCACGAGTCCAGCCAGCGAGTTTGCCATCTTCTGAGAAGTCAACGCCTCCATCTGCATAGGAAGTAAAACGCACGCGGTCTTGATTGCCTGTAATGTTGCCCATCAAATGGTGTGAGCCGTAATAATGCATGCTCTCTTGCAATACGCGTTTTAGGTTCGAAAATCCTGTGGAATCTTTCGCGAAAGCATCTACGCAAGCATCATACAAGTTGAAGTCGAATTGTCCGTCTAACATACCAGAAGAAACGTAACTACTAATCAACTCAGGATTTCCATAGGTTTCGCCAATCTGAAAAGCCTTGCGTTCGTTTTCGTTCTTTCCGTCAGGATTCAAGATGCGGTTCTTGGCCTTCAATGTGAGCATACGCCAGAAGCTTTCAGGAATGTGCTTGGTTGCATCGTGTCTGAATCCGTCAATGTCGTAATTGTGGAGCCAGAACAAGGCACTGTCTGTCATGGCTTCAGCCACAACCGGGTTTTCAAGGTCAAGCGTAGGAAGAAAAGTGTCGAACCACGTTGTCAAGCGTTCTTCATCCCACAATTCAGTATTCATTCTTCCATCAGGTAAATAGAGTGGAGTAGCCCAGTCTTTATGTTGCTGGTAGACGGGGTGGTTCTCATGAACATGGTTTGCAACGTAGTCAACAATGATGTTCATGTCTGCTGAATGCACTTCGTCAATAAGGGTTTTGAACGTGGCCTCGTCTCCAAAATGGGGATCTACCTCTGAGGAGCTAATGGGCCAATACCCATGGTAACCACTAAATGTACTCGTAGTGCCTTTGTCCCAAAGCCCCCAAGCGCCATCTGCATTGGTTGTTATGGGCGAAACCCAAATGGTGTTCATGCCCAGCTCTTTAAAATAGTCAGCATTCAATTGCCTCGTTACACCCGCTAAGTCTCCACCAAGGTGATTGGCGATTGGTTGTATACCGGGATCGTTCACGGGCATGTTGTTGGTTGAATCGCCATCGAAAAAACGATCGACCATCAAAAAGTACATAATCCATTTGTGCGGATCAGTACGTGCAAGTTCTGAAGGAGAAGTTACTGGCTTGCCCTTTTTAAGCGGAATGTGTAAGTCATTTCCCCGCAATCCGTTATGCTCAATCCAAGCGCGTAAGGTGCTGTTTTCTAGCTGTTCAGATCCTTTTGGTGGAGTAATGGTCCAAATGGTGTCTGCCAATGGTGTAATGTTCATCTTGCCCAGATAGGTGTTCTCCCACCACATGTGCAAGGTCCCTTCGGCACTCGCCTGAACAGGGATTTTTCCTAAAAGTACCTCACCAGTTAGCACGGTAGGAGCTGCTGCATCAGGATTCCCCACAGTGAATGTAGAATTGAATCCCCCTTGTCCGTTGCTTACTTTTTCAACAGCAGAATCATCGAGCATCCAAACTCCATCTGCCACAATCTGGTATTGGTATACTCCCGGATTGAGTACCAATTTGGCAACCCATTGTCCGTTTTCTAGCACCAGTGGTGTTGCAGAAGCATTCCACCCATTCATGTTCCCTGCTATGGCAACACCGCGCGGGTTAGCTTTGGTATTGTAGGTAAAGTTGTAGTTAACCTTCTCTGTTTTGAACACAGGAATGGCATGGCGCACGCCTTGAACAATCAATTCGAGCATTGAAATTGCAGAAGCAGGCTGTTGATTCAGCGTCACTTGCATTCGTTCTTTATTCACCTGTAGCGTGTCTCCCTCAAAGATCACGGCATCCAGTTGATCACCTCGTTGGATATAGTCGTTTAAATGAACTACGGTTGAATCTGGCGCCATTCGAATTGGAGTGGCCAACCCTGAAATATAATCAATGTGTGCTTTTGAAGAGCCAACAGGCGCTCGCTCAGTAGCACTGTTGCATGCAACAAGCGCCAAACAAATGAATGGGAAGATGAGGTGTTTCATAAGGTCAATGTAAAAAGAAAGCCCTAGGTATTATTCACAAGTGAGAATACTGAGGATTTCTTGTGGCGGAGCACCTACATAGGTAAAACCTGGCCGCATGATCCTAAAGATGATCTCAGTTATTTCTTCGCCTTCAGGAACCATTGAAAAGAAATCAGAAGGAATGAAAATGAACCTGAACTTCGATGTCTCACCTTCTACAAGTTTCATCTGTAACTCAGGCGTTGAAGTGACATTGGCAGAAGATGTGTACTCGTAGAAAGAGAACGGACCGGTCTTCGCAACCATGTGCACATAGCATTCTTCGCTCATCATGTTTTGTAACCCTGTAATTTCTTCTTGCCCATTGTCATAGGTGATGTGGATGAAATCATCTATCTGTCTTATTTCGGGGTAGATACAGATTCGTGCATCGCACAGTTTTGGAACAAGCTCAATAATCAGGTCTTCCGTCTTTGCTTCACCTTCATAGTCATCTGGATAGGCATTTCCATCTTGCAATTTGGCCAAACATGAAATCCCATTGGCGAAAAGCGTTGATCCATCTACACCGTAGAAATCAGTAGGGATGAATGTGATGGTATAAAGAAGCGTTCCAATTTTAGTCAGTTTAAGCGCCTCATTAGAAACATCCCAGTTACCGTTTCCTGCAATGGGTTCTGCAGGCATCCATGACCACAAATAGACATCGTCATCTGGGTGGTCAATGAGCATCGCCTTTAATGCGTTGTTTGATGTTCCTTCTGCACTTTGAGAAACATCAATGTACAATGTTAACTCCTCATTTGCATCAGTAGGTGACGGCAATACATAGGCTGTTTGCCCAAAACTAAGTGCGACCATGCAAACGAAAACTCCTACTACAATTAACTTTTTCATGGTCTTACGGATTAACACGAATGAACTCAAATTTGTAAACTACGGTTTCAATGGCACTGGCACTTTCTAGGCTACAACCTCTAGGAAGCTCAAGGGATAGGGTGTTGTCAAAGGTGCGTACCATTCGTCCTAAATCAAACAAAAGGGTATCGTTCTCTCCAAAAAGAAAAATGGAAGACGGATATTGATCATCATCATATCCCCAAGTTCCGCCTTCACCAAAATAGTTTCGGCCCACTTCTAAAGAAGCCTCGTACGAACGATCTGAACTATTGAACGTCAGCTGTAAAGGTGTAATGCCGTCCTGAATGTAGAATTCGCTCAAGTCTCGTTCTTCCTTAATGGGATTGTTCAAGTCTTTCTGAATGAAGTTGGTGAGTTCCCATGTGCCGTTTAGTCCTGCGACTTTATCAAATGGTTCGCCCAGCTCTCCTTCAATCTTCTCTTTACAAGCGCTAAAGGTAGCCGCAGCAATCAGTACAATTGCGATGGCTTTGAGTGTGTTTGTATGTGTTTTCATTAGTTGCATCCTCCTTCATCATTAAGAATAAATCCTGCAGCTGAGGTCTCACCATTCGGAAATTGAATGGCCATTCCCGGGCAGTCCCATGGTGCGCTTCGCACGGTAATGTTCTCGCCCATGGTTCCTCTGCGCTTCAACTGATCAATCAACTTTCCTTCGCACAAGGTTTCCTTGAAGAACTCCAAACGAGCAGCTTCAATGACTTCTTCAGCAGTTGAATTGGGATCTAAGTCGTTGAACCCTTCGCCAAATGCCCGGTCTCGAATTAAATTAATGTAGCCAATGGCTTGGTCAAGTTCGTTGTTCTGCTCTCCTAGTGCTTCCGCTCGAATAAGCATAAGCTCTGTCAAATGGATAATGGGAATGTTGTAAAATTCTTTCTCGTTAAAGCGGGTCACTTTCACCAGACCGCCGTCTTGTTGATACCAACTGTTCCGGTTGTCAGACGGATTCTGCCCCAGTACATTGGCTATATCTTGTGCAAACGTTAAAGTAGGTGACGGATTGTTGTCTGAACGGTAGTTGTCTCTGAATCCTTCATTTCGCACATCCAACGGATTACTTACAATACCAAAGATACTCTCAGTAGAAATGATACCTTCTTCGTAGCGATCTAGATCTTCTTCCAATGTGAATAGACCAGAGTTAATTACTTCTCCTGCATAGTTTCCTGCGAGCATGAATTCCTGCTTGAGGAAGTGGACCTGCGCTATGACAGCTGCAGCACTTGAACGATTGGCATAAACACCATTGGTGAAAGGCAAGTTGTCAAACGCAAAAGTCAAGTCTTCCTGAATGAAGTCATACACTTCAGCTACGGTGTTTCTAGGAAGGGGCTCTTGGCTAGCTCCATCGCGAATAGGAATACCAAGGTGGCTATTGTTTGGTGTATATCCATACGGTTGTGCCCAAAGCCGAACGATTTGGAAATGACACAGTGCACGAATGAAGCGAACTTCTGCTTCCATGCGCGTTTGTTCAGAGATACTGAGACCTTCAATTAGGTCGAAATTCTCCAGGAGGACATTTCCTCTGTAGATAGCTCTGTAGAAATCAGTGTAGATTCCGTTCGTATAGCTGGTAAAGAAGTTGGTCTCTCTGTTGTAAACCGAAACAAACTCATTGTTATTTTCAGGGATGGCTAAGTTGCTTGAAAGCAACTCTGCACAATTCTGAACACGTCCATCGTACAGATTTGCTAGGACATCGTAATTTGAATTCAGCAGGCGTTGTGCATCATCTGCCGTTTGAAGCGCGTCTGCCGCAATAATCACGTCTCCTGGCTCAAATTCAAGCATCTTGTCGCACCCAGTAATGACGAACGCAGCAACCGCTAAAGTAGCGATGGATTTAGATATGAATGTAATTTTCATGGCTTTCATCTTTGGGTTAGATTGACATTGAAATACTAAAGTTGTACGAGCGCTCTTGAGGAGGAGTGAGGTATGTCACGTTCGGACTCAAGTTTCTATCCTGTGCATTTTCGAAATCACGCACCACCTCCGGATCTAGACCAGGGAAGTTGGTTAACGTGAATAAGTTCGTTACGTTGAACGCGATGCGGAAGGAGTCAAAATTCTTCTTTTTGATGTGTGCATTTGGGATGTTGTATCCAATAGCGATGTTGCGCAGTCGAATGTAAGAAGCATCGTAAACGAAGAGGTCTGTATTCCACCAAGGGAATCCTGAAGGCAAGCCGTAGTTGGTCTCGTCCAATGTCAATCCGGGGAAGGTAGCGTTATCCCCTGGCTGGGTCCAGTGATCCAAGATTTCATCACGCATGTTCCAATCTGTTACCACACCAAGCTGCCGCTTAGATGAAGAGTCAAAGATCTTTGCTCCAATGCTGTAGGTCATTAAAATACTCATGTCGAAATCCTTGTAGCTGAAGCTATTCGTAATTCCTCCAACGAAATCAGGCAGTCCGTCGCCAACATATTTTCGATTGGCATTGTCGTAATCGTACGTTTCATTCCCATTGAGGTCGAAGTAGACAGGAAGACCAGATTGCTGATCAACATGTGAAAATTCAACAAGGAAGAATGAACCAACGGGCTTTCCAACAATAACGCGTGAGTCATTTGTTCCTCCAGACACGGCATCTGGTGTATAGTTGCCAATGTCCACAAGCTCGTTGTAGTTGCGTGCAATGTTGAAATCGGTCGTCCATTTGAAGGCTCCTACTAAGTTTCTAGACTTGATGCCAAACTCAACACCTCGATTTAAGATCTGTGCCACATTGTCCCAATAGTTGGTGAAACCGGTACTTGGAGGAACGTTCACATTGAGCAGAACATCACTACTCATCTTGTGGTAAGCTGCGAGCTCAAATGTGATGCGGTCATTGAACAGACCCATTTCAATTGCGGCATCCCAAGTGCGCGAGGTTTCCCAGCGCAGATTCGGATTAGCCAATTGCATCGGGAAGGTGATGGGCTCTCCATTGTACAGGACCCCATTGTCTTGTTGTGAGAAGGTGCCGAAGCGAGCGTAATCTGGAATTGCAGCATTCCCGGTGATACCATAACTCGTGCGGATTTTCAAAAAGCTGATTTTCTCAATTCCCGCCATGAACGACTCTTCAGAAACGATCCATCCCGCAGAGATCGAAGGGAAGAATCCATAGCGGTTGTTTCTACCGAACCTTGAAGATCCATCAACACGCGCCGTTCCCTGGAATACATACTTGTTCTTGAGGGTGTAGTTTACGCGTCCGAAGTAAGATAAGAAAGACCATTGTGAAGGATTGTTCTGTGTTTGAACCGCATTGTCTATGTTCTCTGCCAAAGAATCAACCAGGTAGACTGGTCCGGTCACATCTTGAAAGAATAAATCATAGCCATAACTATTTGATTGCTGAAATTCAGACCCCACAAGGAAGTTGAATTTATGATCGTCTGTTACTTGCCATAGGTAGTTAGCTGTTCCGCTGTAATTCCAGTTCAGGATATAATTCGCAAAGCGATTGGTAGAACCCAAGTCAGATGATTGTGAGAGGGCTCCCGGATTGTAGATGTCTTCACGCAAGTGCATGAAATCGAATCCACCAGAAAGTCTGATTGTTAGGTTCTCTATGGGGGTGAGGATAGCCGTAAGGTTGTTGATGGAACGGTCTTCTGTAGACCTCCATTTCTTCAAGCTCTGACTTGCAACCGGATTGGTTCCATTGAAGAGAAAGTATTCTCCTTCTTCATTGATCACATTGCCTTCTGCATCCAATTCATCTTCGTCATAGGTAATTGGGTAGTAAGGAAGCGCAGTAGACATAGCCGCGCCCAGTCCGCCTGACCAAGCAACATCTACTTTGTTGTTGATTCCTCTGCTCATTGATCCTGAGAACATCAGTTTCATCCATTTATTAACGGTATAATCTGCGTTGATTCTGGCGCTGATTCGCTCATAGCTGTTTCCAATAAGGAATGATGAATTGTCATCGTAAGAAACACCGGCATACAAGCCATACTTCTCACCTCCTTTGCGCACAGCGAAGTTGTAGTTCTGTTTGAATCCGTTCGCTACCGTTCGGTCAACCCAATCAGTATTAATCCCTTTCGCGCGCTGGAATGCCAATGCTCTGGTTTCGGCGTCATCTGAGGCAGTTGAAAAGTTTGGAAGCCACACGTTACCTGTTCCGCCATCGTTCTCCCATGCCTCTTGTCGCAATTGAAGGTATTGTTCTGTGTTGAGCATGTTAGGAAGCGAGGCAGGGGTAGACATTCCTATGCGCGTAGAAAATTCATACTTCGTTCCTTTCTGTGTTCCACGTTTTGTGGTGATGAGGATCACTCCATTCGCCCCTCGGGATCCATAAATCCCTGTTGCAGAGGCATCTTTCAAGATCTCAACTGACTCAATGTCGTTCGGATTGATAGAGGCCAACGGATTGTTATTCAATGCTCCGCTGTTATTGCGCAGGAAGTAATCTTGTGTAATCGGAATTCCATCTACAACGTACAAAGGGTCTCCTCCAGCAGAAACAGAAGCAACACCACGCACGCGAATCAATGAACCTGAACCCGCAACACCAGAACCTTGAGTAACCTGAACACCCGCAGCTTGTCCCTGCAATGCTGCTTCGAAAGAAGGAGTGGGCATAGCCATGATTTCTTTGCCGTCAATCTTGGAGATGGAGCCTGTTACTTCCCGTCTGCGCTGAACGCCGTATCCAACCACCACTACGTCGTCAAGAAATACGGCATCTTCTTTTAAAGTGACATTGATGACTTTCGTCTCATTGGCAGCTAAGGTGATTTCTTTCGCTTGAGTCTCAAATCCGATAAATTTAAATTCAATTTTGTACGTACCAGGCTCCAGTTCCAGTTCGTAGTTGCCATCTATTCCGGTGAAAACACCTTTTTGAGAGCTGGGAACAATGACAGTAGCACCCGGAAGTTCACCTCCGTCTGAATCTGTTACTTTCCCTTTCACTGACTGGGCTTGCATGGAATGTATGCACAGCAAAAGGAGCAGGAGCGTTGTAAGAGCTTTGATTGGTCTCATTCGTTTGGTTGTTAAGGCCTCAATACTATATATGCTTCGGAGCGCGCGTGAGAGGCGCGTTGTTGTCCATTATTGTTTGATGACTGGCACTGCCGTTGCACCGAATTCACCCGTTACCTCGAGGTAATAGAAACCCGCTTTTACATCAGTACCAATATTCAAGATCATTGCCGCTTTCTCTGCTCCAACTGTTCCGGTGTAAAGCTGTGAAACAACTCTTCCTGAATGGTCTAAAAGTCGAATAGAAACAGATTGGCCAACCAATTCAGCCACACTCACAGAGATGGTGCTTTCGAATGGATTAGGGAAAACCTCAATTTGAATACCAGCTGCAACTTCGTCAATGAATGTGCCAACATCAGGTGTCTCTAACTGCACATTCGTGTAAACATGGTATTCTCCTGCTTCAAAGAACATGCTTGCATTTTGATCTGTCACTTGGAATGATGCTCCAGAGAAGTAGTCATACCATGTTCCTGTATTCTGAAAACCAGGAACCATGTCAAAGCCAGTAACATCATAATTCCCTATCACCACCACATTCATGTCTGGATGATTGAGCAACAAGCGTTTCCCACTTCCTCCTGCATCTAAGGTGAAGTTGGTTGTACTAAAGGCCTCTTCAGAAGTTTTAAGGTTGTTAATAGCAGCATACACCTGATACAACCTGTACCTCATAGGGTCTTCACGGTAGTCCCAACGCACGGGCTTGGCAGCTACCCTGCAGTCTTCGTCAATGGTGCCGTCTGCGCAGTAGTTGATACTGAAATCATAACCGAGCTCAGCAAATTGCCAAATCATTTTTGGTCCAGGAATGCTGGTGTGAAATACGTATGACATTTCCATGCGCGCAAGTGCCGTTTCCATTTCTGCAGCGTCATAATCACCATTGCTGGTTCCAAATTCAAAGTTCTTGTACATGAGGCGCTCTTCATCATGACTTTCAAGATAGGTGATGAGGTGCGGATTGTTCCACCCTCTATTCTGGTAGCTTGACCATTGGAAATCACTAGGGAAACCCATTGCTGCCTCTTGAAATTCATGACAAACATTTCCCCAGAGCAGGAAGCCGTTATTTGCAAGTACTGTTTCTTCTGCATTGTCTGTCCAGTGCTCAAGAATCATATAAGCATCAGCATCAATGGCCCAAATGTGATTGCCATAGTCTTGTAGGATGTCAATGCGCGATTGATCATAATTTCCAGCCCAATTGCCTAATGTGTTGGTTTGTGTCATCCCTTGAGTGAAATCCCATCTCCATCCATCAAGGTGAAACTCTTCGAGCCAAAACTCCATAAAGCGTTTCGTAAATTCTTTTGTCTTAGGTGCTTCGTGGTCCCAATCGAAAAAGAACGTAAGGTCATGCGGAGCTGTCTGATTAAACCAAGGGTTGTTTGTTGCTGGTGCGCCCCAGTCACCAAACGCTTCGTCCCAATACATCCGTAAAAACGGATTGGGTAAATCAGCGTGGTTAAAAGCTACATCTAGTATAACTGCAATGCCTCTGTTGTGCGCTTCATTGATGAAGTTTTGGACTGTTTCTTTTGGTCCGTATGCTTTGTCAGTAGCGAAGTACATAGCATTGTTGTAGCCCCAACTGTCATTCCCAGCAAACTCTATGAATGGCAACAGTTCTATGGCGTTTACACCAAGACTCTCGATGTAATCTAATGTGTCTGTGATGAAGTCAAAGGTGCGTTCTTCGCTAAAATCACGCACTAACAGCTCATAAATTACGAGGTTCTCTTTGGCCGGACGTTCAAAAGCGTCATCGGTCCAGTTGAATTCAGATTGCGCCGTCTGAAGAATGGATACGGGCTCATTGGAAGTCAAACCATCAGGGAATCCCAATAAATTTGGGTAGGTTTCTTCTGGTATGTATTGGTCATTCCATTTATCAAGGAACTTTTCCGCATAGGCATCGCCCACCCGAATATTCCCAGGAAGGATGTTGTAATGGAAACGGTATTCCTGTCCGGCAGTAAGTCCGTTAATTTCAATCCAATACGTTGTCCCATCAACTGAACGGAACATTTGATAATCAAGATCAATTTGCCAAGCGTTGAAATCTCCTATAACAAAGATATTTTCTTTCTCAGGCGCGTAAACGCGAAGGATAACTGTAGTGTCATCAACGTAGTTGATCCCATCTAAAGTTCCAGATGGTGGATTCTGAATGGCGATTTCAGGAATAACAATGATGGATCTTTCATCTGTCGCATCCAATATTCCGTTGTTAGCATTCAACGTAACAGTGTATTCTCCAGCCGGATACCCTTCGAATGTCCATGTGATTTCAACTGCATCAGTTGCGCTAATCACTTCATCACCATTCACTGAAATGGAAAGGGTAGAGGCCTCTGAAGCTTGTCCGGTCACGTCAGTGCTTTCATCTGGATAGATGGCTGTAGAAGCTTGCGCTGGGGTAGCAATGGATGTGGTGAAATTCCCATCAGAAACAGGAAAGTAAATGTCCCCACCATCAGACTCTCTTCCAACTATAGAACCATTTGCATTTCTGAAAACCATGGCAAGTTCAAGTATGTCTTCGCCTATTGTTAGGTTATAGAATTCTGCCAATGTGAAGCCGTTAAAGTCAAAAGAGTAAATATTTCCCCCTTCGGCATTCATAATTACGCTTGGATCATTCGTACCCCAGTTTCCGGCAACGTGCTGCCAATCACTCTGATCTACAGAAACGGTCGTAATTACGCCAGTGTGAACATACAATGGAATTATTCCGGCTACATTGCCATTTCCCTCTGTAGCGTCATAGTACATGATGACTTGATCATCCTGTGTAGGAAAAGTAGGCTCAGTCCAGATGATTTGCGATTGGGCATTCAGCCCAAAAAGCGCAACAATGCAAGTCAGATAGATGTTTTTCATGGTTTGGGAAACTTGTTATCTCTCAAATATATCGAAAGTGTCAATAGAACACTAACTATTTTTTCAGAATTCTTATTATCCTGTCTTCAGATTTAAGCAAGTACACGCCAGGGGCTAAGGACGCTAAGTTGGCCGACATACCGTTTGTTGGAATACTGAGCAATTTGCCACTGAGATCATGAAAGGTCCAGTTTTCACTGGTGGGAAGATGCACGATCCCCGAAGTAGGATTGGGGTAGGGAAGTGCTTTAGTCACTCCAAATGACTGAACTGAAACGATGCCGTTTTCACTGTTTGGAGTTGGACTTTCAAAGTTGATCCAAAGCGGAGCCCCATCCACTTCTCTTCCAAAACTTACATCTGCTGTTGATTGTAAGAAGGAGATGTAGTCAACCAATCTAGGACTACCTTCTTGGATTTTGAGTACCAGCAATTCTTCTCCTGAATTTGAAAGTGAAAAATTGGTGTGGTTTTCTCCCTGTTCGTCATCGTTATCTGCCCAAAGCAACTTAAATCCATTTGCGGGGATGCTGTTTCCTGCCAGTTTAAATTTCAAAGGGTAATCGAGGTTGTCTGAAACCCAATAATTTGAAGGCAATACAGGAGCATTGTTGCCATTCCAGATTTCAAACCAGTCATCGTATTCTCCTGCTTCATCTGATAGCGAAGTTTGATTGTCTGACATGAGCTCATTTAATACAAGGGCATCATTGCCTGGCGTAATCCACACTTTTGTGGCGCAAGGTGCACTGGCGGTGACACCATTTGAAGTAACAATGACGGTGTACTCAATGCAGTCTCCCAACCCCGCTAAATCAAATGTCTTTTCCCAAATTCCATCCTCAGAGACCGCATCGCCGTCTGATCCCTGGTCATTGAGGTTAACTGTTACCTCCAGTCCATTGTCAATGTAATAGTTCAAAGTGACTTCCTCAGCAACAGATTCAGGCATTACACTGATGTGCAGTTGTGCGTCTATCAGCGGTGCATTGTCATCAACATCGAAAAGTGTTGGTGCTTCTGTTGTTTCAAGTTGAACGTAGTTCGAACTATACCGATCTTCGAAATAGGGAACAATGCCATAGGCAATATGTGCACCCCAAGCCTCATTCAAGGCATTGGTAAAGTCGGCATCTGAGAATCCATAGTCTAAGGTTCGGAATTCATCTTCCAAACCAGGAACGGCAATCATCTCAAGCAATTGGTTCGCGCGCGCTTCTATGTCTTCAAGTGGGGCGAATTCTGTCATAAATTGAAAAACGAAGAATGAGAATTGGTCTCTTAATTCATCATTTGATAGGAGCCGATCATAAAGCGGCCGATCATCATTGTTATAGTTGTAGATGTTTTGGGTAGTCCAATCATTGCCTACCCAATCTATGCCCGAAGTATTGTCAATGTCGTATTGAATGAATTCAAATTTCCCGTCACTCGGGCGCTGAAAGAGGTAGAAGTTGTTGTTGTTGAATACGTAACCATCCCAATGGCCAATCACGAGTTCGTGCGCCAACGTTCGCAGGTACTTTTTCACGTCAAATACTTTATTGAGCTCGCAATGAAGGGTGAAACTAGAGGTGTTGTTGAGGACATCTATAAAATGAGCTAAGCCGCTGTAATCATCAGCTTCTCTATTGGTCTTGAGCTCATATGTACGCGTTCCGTTCCAGGGTGCTACTTTGTAATCTTCTGGGTTATTGGAAATGAATGCTAAATCAGCCGAATAGCCACATTTAAACAAGTTCCCTGCGCTTGAGCCAAATCGACTCTCTACAAATTGTTCATCGTAATGCTCAACATTGAGGTATAGACCTGCGTATAGATTATTGATAAATAGACGTGTATAAGCTACATGTGGAGCAACGAGCCCAGCCTCCTGAGCCATTTCCCATCCCAGTTTTGTACGTAGAATGGAGGGGTCATTGTGCTCCCCATTTAGATTTAACTTTTCTAGTCCGTTCCATTTTTCTCCGGGAGTGAATGTGTTGAAAGAGACCTTGAATGATTTTTTCTCAGCTAACCGCGAAGTATTGCCTCTTAGGCGGAAGCCAATATTCTCTACGGTATCTGTAAGTTGGCTGCTTTCAAAGATGAAGGTGGCAGTGTACTCATGGTTCGAAAATAAACTATCAGTAAAATAAATTAGCTCTAGATCTGAAGGAGCAATTTCAATTCGAATAGTGGTTACTTCATTGGATGGGTATACAGGCAAGCTTTCATTGGGAATCCACTGACCGAAAAGAAGCAATGTTTGAGCGAAAGCACAAGTTGTGAGAAAAGTGCGCAAAAGACTGTGCTTCATCTCTGTCATTTTAAGTTATACATCTTCACCCTCAGAGGCTTCTTTTTCAAATCTAAAGAGCTGAGCTGGTTTATGCAATACCCCTTGTTGCTTCTCATCTAATGGAATCACCTGATCCATCTTTTTGATGTTCTTTCTGAAGTTCCGCTTGTCGAGCTTCTTATCAAGGATGATCTCATAAAGCAGTTGCAGCTGACTTAAAGTGAATTTTTCGGGAAGCAGTTCAAAACCAATGTGTTTCGTTTCAAGCTCTTCGCGAAGCACATCAAGTGCAGTTTCGGCAATTTCATTGTGGTCAAAAGCGAGGTCAGGAATGCTGTTCACATCTACCCAAATAGCCCTTCCTGCAAAAGAAGACGGCTGTGGCTGGTAGTCTTCCATTTTCACCAAAGAGTAATACGCTACTGTAATAACACGTCGCTCTGGGTTCGCACGAAAGCTTCTCAGCCATTCCTGATCTTTCAGGCCTTTCACACGCTGGGGATCTCCGAATGTGTGAAATTGCTTCAGGTAGATTCCCTCCAAAGAGGTCAATTGCTTTAGCACTCTTCCAGCTGAATCATCTAGACTTTCATCTGTGAAAACTAGATCTCCAGGCAATGCAAGTTGCACTTGATCTTGTGAAAGCGCTCCCGATTCAGGAATGGCTTGTTCTATCAATAAGACTTTTAATCCTTCTCCATCAAATCCGAAAAGGACACAGTCAACTGAAATGTCTAGTTGGTTCTGCACTTGTTTTTTATTTACCTCGGTAAAGCTATGAAAACCTAACTCGGTAATAAATGACATTTACTTTAATCTACCAAAAGCGTGAAATTCACGTTCAATTTAAGGAACGGCAGGTTTAATGGTGACGTGGTTAAGCTTCATTTCTTTGTTTTATTAAGTTAATAATGCAGCAAGTTTCCGACATTCGTTTTACTTTCAGTCCAACAAAAAGAGAGGGAATGTGCAATATTTTAGAATAAAGTGTAAATTGCACACTAAGTGATTTATAACCAATGACCAATCAGATTAAGAAAATTGCTGTGCTCACGTCAGGAGGAGATTCTCCAGGAATGAATGCAGCTATTCGCGCCGTTGTTAGAGCAGCAGTCTATCATGAGATTGAGATAGAAGGTGTCTTTCAGGGGTATGACGGATTAATAAAAGGCGATTTTAAACGCCTGAATGTAAGATCTGTAGCTAAGATCCTCGGAAGAGGTGGCACCATCCTAAAATCAGCGCGTTCTGAAGACTTCATGTCCAAAGAAGGCAGAGAAAAAGCGTTTAAACATCTTCAAAACAGAAAAGTAGACGCCTTGATTACCATTGGAGGAAACGGAACATTCGCAGGTGCACACATTTTCAATGAAGAATTTGGGATGCCTGTAATGGGAATTCCCGGAACAATCGATAATGACCTTTATGGTTCAGACAATACCATTGGATTTGACACTGCCACCAACACGGTAGTGGAAGCAATTGACAAAATTAGAGATACGGCGAATAGCCATAATAGACTCTTTTTTGTTGAGGTGATGGGACGTGATGCAGGATTTATTGCACTTAGGTCTGGGATAGCTACAGGCGCAATTGCGGTTTTAATGCCTGAGGAAGAAATGAGTATTGATCAGCTGATTAATGTCTTAGAGAAAGGTGCTGAGAGTAACAAAACAAGTAGCATCGTGATCGTTGCCGAAGGGGATGCGAATGGCGGTGCATATGAAGTTGCACGAAAAGTGAACCAACGTTATTCTCAATATGAAACGCGTGTAACCGTTCTAGGTCACATCCAACGTGGTGGCGTTCCTAGTTGCTGGGACCGTGTACTTGCTAGTAGAATGGGCGTAGCTGCAGTTGAAGGATTGCTAAATGGTCATTCTGATATGATGGTGGGGATTGTGAATGACAAAGAAACTTACACTTCGCTTCAAGAAGCGATTACCCGCAAAGCTGAGCCCAATGCGGAAGAAATAAGAATTGCGAAAATTTTATCGATTTAAAAATAGACAACTATGACAGCACAGCGTGTTGCAATTAACGGATTTGGACGTATTGGAAGATTATCCCTTCGTCAATTGTTGAAGAAAAATGGAATTGACATTGTTGCAGTGAATGATCTGACTGACGTGAATACATTGGCTCATCTTTTCAAGTGGGACAGTGTGCACGGGAAATACCCTGGAACGGTAGAAGTTCAAAACGGACACCTGGTAATTGATGGGGATACAATCGAGGTGTTTTCAGAAAGAAATCCGTCTGACCTTCCTTGGGCAAAATTGAATGTAGATGTCGTAGTTGAATCTACTGGTGTATTTACAGATAGAGCAAGCGCTGGAAAGCACCTGGAAGCAGGAGCAAAGAAAGTGGTAATCAGTGCTCCAGCAAAAGGAGATATTACAACGGTTGTTTTGGGCGTAAATGATGAAGTTTTGGCGCTAAATGATGACATTCTATCCAATGCTTCTTGCACTACGAATTGTCTTGCACCAATGGTTAAAGTATTGGATGACGCTTTTGGTGTTGAAAAAGGATACATCACCACAATTCACGCTTATACAGCAGATCAAAGTCTTCAAGATGCGCCACACAAAGACTTGAGAAGAGCAAGAGCAGCTGCAATGAGTATGATTCCTACAACAACTGGAGCTGCTACAGCTGTAGGATTGGTGTTGCCACACATGAAAGGGAAATTAGACGGAAGCGCTGTGCGTGTTCCTACGGTTGATGGTTCATTGACAGATCTTACAGCTATTCTTTCTAGAGAAGTATCTGTAGAAGAAATCAATGCTGCAATGAAAGCTGCTGCAGATGGACCAATGAAAGGAATCTTGGAATATACTGACGAGCCTCTGGTGTCAATTGATATTGTAGGAAATACGCATTCGTGTATTTTTGACAGCGGTCTCACCTCAACGAATGGTTCTTTGGTGAAGATTTTGGGATGGTATGACAACGAAGTTGGTTATTCATCTAGAGTTGCAGATTTAGTAGTGAAATTGGGGAAATGAACCCACTGAATTGAGAAAATGATACTCATAGCAGATAGCGGTTCCACGAAGTGTGATTGGATTTACATTGACGAAAAAGGAACAGAATTAGGCCTTTACAAAACCATGGGATTGAATCCTTATTTCCATGATGAAAAGGTGGTAAGTGAAACAGTTCGGTCAGCGCCAGCTCTTATGGCCCTGTCTGCAGAGGTTGAACACGTGTACTTTTATGGTGCAGGTGCTTCAACACCTCACTTATGCAGTATAATCCATAGAGGGTTAATTGAAGTGTTCCCAAATGCCAAGGTAACCATTGATCACGATTTAGTAGGTGCAGCATTTGCAGCTTACGATGGTGAGCCAGCAATTACTTGCATCTTAGGTACAGGTTCAAACTCGTGCTTCTTTGACGGTGAAGAGGTGGTTGAAGAAGTGCCTGCTTTGGCATACATCCTTGGAGATGAGGGGTCAGGGAGCTGGTTTGGAAAGCAATTACTTCGAGAGTACTATTATAAAAAGTTACCAGCAGATCTTCGTGACGCTTTTGAAAACGAATTCCATTTGAATAAAGATGAAATGGTTTCGCGGGTTTACAATGAACCGCATGCCAATGTCTACCTTGCAAGCTTCATGAAGTTTGTAGGTAAATTCAATACGCACCCTCATGTAACAGCCTGGGTAAAGGATGGAATTAGACAGTTCATTCGGATCCATGTGCACTGCTTTAAGAACTACGGATCAGTGAAAACACATTTCATTGGTTCAATAGGACATTATTTTAAACCTTGTCTAGAAGAGGTGTGCAAAGAAGAAGGTGTTATTTTAGGCGAAATCATTCGTAAACCAATCTACGGATTGGCGAACTACCACGTTAAGTACCTCATTCCTGAATTGCACAAAGCATGAACGAAAAATACATCGGCGTAATAGCGCACAATGCCATGAAGCCAGTCCTTGCTGAGTTTCTCAAAGCTAAAGAAGATTGGCTTTGGGGAAAACAGCTGCTGGCAACTGGTTTAACTGCAGATTTTGTAGACCAAGGAAACATCAAAGTTGAGGTTAAACACCTGAATCCTGGCAAAGAGGGAGGGTACAGCCAACTTCAGGAGCATGTAGATAAGGGCCAAATAGAAATGGTGCTTTTCTTCAGAGATCCCGAAATTGAACAAGATTATGAAAATGAAATTGTTTCCTTTGTAAAGGCATGCAACCGCATGAATATTCCTTTGGCAACAAATCCAGCAAGCGCTGAACTCCTTATTCTAGGAATGATTAAACAAGAATCTGCTCAACGAGTGCGCAATAGAAGTAGTGTAGATTCGTAATAACAAGAAGATGATGAAGGCCTGTATTTTTGATATGGATGGTGTCATTGTAGATTCAGCGAGATACCACTTCCTTGCTTGGCAACGTCTGGCTCTTGAATTGAGTATTTCGTTTACCGAAGAAGACAATGAGGCTCTTAAAGGATTGAGCAGAATAGATAGCCTAGAACGAATTTTGATGAAAGGAAATCTTGAGCTTGACAATGATACACAGCTGGCACTCATGGAAAAGAAAAATGGGTGGTACTTAGCTTCAATCTCTAACATGCAGCCTGATGAAGTGCTCCCGGGAGTGCTGTCTTTTCTAGAAGAGCTTAAAGCGAATAACCACAAAATAGCCCTTGGTTCTTCCTCACAGAATGCCAATTTGATTCTTGAGAAATGCAAATTGACGCATTTCTTTGATAGTGTAATCGATGGGACAAAGGTCACCTTCTCAAAACCAGATCCTGAGGTATTCCTAAGAGGAGCCTCTGAAATGGGTGTTTCACCAAGTGAATGTGTCGTTTTTGAAGATGCAATAGCAGGGGTTGAAGCGGCCAACAAAGGTGGCTTCTTTGCAATTGGAATAGGTAAACAAGACGCACTCCCTGAAGCGCGGTTCGTTATTCCTGGGTTTCAAAACTTTTCATTGCAAGATTTAATGAGCAATCTTGCCCAATAGAATCTATTAGGCCATGATCAAGTACCTCGAAGAGGATGAATGGAACGTAATTGAACACGATTTCCATCCTCAACACCAACGCAGTTCTGAATCGATATTCAGTATAGGAAATGGCCGCTTCGGACAACGTGCGAATTTCGAAGAAACCTATTCAGGTGATGCGCTGCAAGGGAGTTATGTGGCGGGCGTATATTATCCAGATAAAACCCGCGTTGGTTGGTGGAAAAACGGATATCCAGAAAACTTTGCTAAAGTACTGAATAGTACAAATTGGATTGGATTGCGAATTTGGGTGAACAATGAAGAAGTTGATTTGCATCTGGCAGAGGTTATTTCGTTTTCTAGAAACCTCAATATGCAACACGGTTTGCTCTCCCGAACATGTGAGTTGAAACTTAAAAATGGCAGCGAAATAACCATTCATTCTGAGCGTTTTTGTAGCATGGCAAATGATGAAGTAGCGGCGCTTCGATACGCTGTAACTTCCAAACAGCCCGCTGAAATAAAAATACGGTCGTACCTAGACGCTAACGTCTCAAATGAAGACACCAACTGGGATGAACGTTTTTGGAATCCCGGTGAAACCAAATCTTTTGATGAAGGAATAGGTATTTCTTCGTCAACTAAAAAGACAAACTTCATTGTTGGCGTGGCCATGTCAAACCAACTTGAATGTGAAGGAGAACGCATTGAAGGAACTATTTCTGTTCCTTCAGAAATGGAAGTTGAAGCCTCTTTTAATCTTTACTTGGAAAGCAACCAAACCGTAATCTTGACTAAAATAGTAGGGTTAGTTAATTCAATGAACTACCCTTTGAATGAGGTGCTCAACCAAGCATGCACGGCAAGTTCTGAGGCATTTGAAATTGGTTTCGATCAACTGAAAGCAGACCATTGCGCAGCATGGGAAAAGATTTGGGAAACAAGTGACATTCGAATTAATGGTGACATTGCTGCCCAACAAGGAATTCGCTTTAATATCTTTCATCTCAACCAAACGTATACGGGACAAGATGAGCGCCTGAACATTGGCCCGAAAGGATTCACCGGTGAAAAATATGGGGGGTCTACCTATTGGGATACGGAGGCCTACTGCATCCCTTTCTACCTGGGAACACATGATAGCAAAGTTGCTAAACAGCTGTTGGTTTATCGCTATCAACAATTGGATAAGGCTATAGAAAATGCTGAAAAGCTTGGGTTTACCAATGGTGCTGCATTGTACCCAATGGTCACAATGACCGGTGAAGAATGTCACAATGAATGGGAAATTACCTTCGAAGAGATTCACCGCAATGGTGCCATTGCTTTCGCCATATTTAATTATGTTAGATATACAGGAGATAACAATTACCTAGCAGAATACGGATTTGATGTGCTCCTAGCAATCGCAAGGTTCTGGTCCCAGCGTGTAAATTGGTCTGAGGCGAAACAGGCCTACGTGATGCTGGGAGTAACAGGCCCCAATGAATACGAGAACAACGTTAACAATAACTGGTATACAAACTACATCGCGAGGTGGTGTATGCGCTATGGGCTGAAAGTAGTGCTCTACCTCAAAGAAAATCACCCGGAGGCGTTTGCTGAAAAAGGACGGAAATACAACTTTAATGAGTCTGAAGAAACCGCTAAGTGGGCAGATATTCTTGAAAAAATGTACCTACCTAAAATAGAGGGTACAGAGGTTTTTCTTCAACAGGATGGTTTCTTAGATAAAGAACAATTGCGTGTAACTGATCTCAAAGAAACGGATAGGCCAATCAATCAGAAGTGGTCTTGGGACAGAATTTTACGCAGCATCTTCATTAAACAAGCTGATGTTTTGCAAGGGATGTACTTCTTTGCAAACCATTTCAAAGATGAAGTAGTAGAGGCGAATTTTGATTTTTATGAGCCAAAAACAGTCCACGAATCAAGCCTCTCTCCTTGTATTCATGTTATTCTCGCCTCTCGTTTGGGTAGAAGCGAAAAGGCATACGATCTTTATTTGCGTACCTCTAGGCTTGACCTAGATGATTACAACCATGAAGCATATCAAGGCTTGCACATTACAGCAATGGCAGGCACTTGGATGGCTGTAGTAGAAGGTTTTGGTGGCATGAAAGTAGAAAACCAACAACTGAGTATAAATCCTTCTTTGCCAGAGCAATGGGACGGATTTAACTTCATCATTAACTTCAGAGGCAGTTCCATTCAAGTAGATGTGACCAAAAAAGGAACCACATTTAAACTCATATCTGGAGAACCACTAACGGTTCAACTGAAAGGAAAACCTGTTAACGTGAGTTGATCTACTCGCAATTGGTTGAAAACAAACTCAAGAATATTAGGAGGTCTGAGACTTCAACAGTTCCACTTCCATCTAAATCTGCTTGTGAACACAATGTTGGAAAGGAATTGAGCTCGCAAGATCCATCGTCATTTGTTGCTTCTGAATTGAAGTTTACTGCTGTAGGATAAGTGCAGCCATAGATTTCAAGTTCGTCACAAACTCCGTCGTTATCAAAGTCGTTCAGACAGTTGCCTAGACAGTCTTGCGCTTCTTCAGCATAAATACATTCTGCCTCAACATTCGCTTCTGGATTATAGTTACAAGCTGTTTCATCACTACAACCGTCAACCGGTGCTCCAGCAATTACAGTAACTCCTAATTCTGTTAAGACGTTTCCTGCCTGATTTTCCAATCTCAAAGAGATATTATAAACTCCAGGGGCTTCTGCATCAAATAGGGTTGCAGTGGCACCAGCAAGCCCTTGCCAATATACAAAACCAAGATTTTCAGATCCTTGTTTGAACGGAAGCTGATCCTGATTCAGGGTCTCTAAAACAAAGGAAAGTGGAAATTCGTAGGCTGCTGCCTGTGCGGCATTGTCTTGGGGGTCAAAATCAATTACAACATATGCTTCGAGGTCTTCGAATGTATAGGTGTCTAGATCGAAACTGTAAATGAAATCCCAAGTAGCCATAGGAGGATTTGGTGTTGGGTCTAGAAAGCTGGTTCTACTGAATCCAGATTCAACAAAGTATTCAATGTCGTTCACTGGAATGACATCACTAATAAATCTGTTGTTTACTTTCAGCCCTAACTGCATCGGTCCGTAATTCACAATCGCCATGTGCTCATTGCTGATACCTGTTCCAACCTCAATGTTTGAATTTAAAACGGCATCGTATTCGTAAGTCGATGTGAATGTTTCACACGTTCCATCATCTGAAACGGCAAGTGGATCATAGTTCACCGCGTTCATATCTGTGCAGCCGTTCTGCGCATTGGCGGAAGTATAAATCAGTGAAATGAGTGCAATTAGTAGAAGAGGAGTTTTCATGTTCGTCAAGTTCAAGTTCGCATTGGTTATAGTAAATGTAGTTAATTCGCTCAGAATCATCAACTATCAATAAGATGTTCAATCAGAATGCTAGTCACTTTATAATTCCCCTTTTCCAGAGAAAAGGCGGAAATAGAGGTTGAAATCGCCCACCAATGAACAGAGCGGATAGTTGAACGTTGCGGGTTTATTTCGCTCTATCAAAACACAACCATGCCTTGCCATAAGATAGGCTGAGGCGATTCCAGTTAAAATAAATTGATCGTCTCTGGTAAAGAGTCATTCGGAGATAAATAAGAAAAAGAAACTGGTGCCTGAAAAGCAGCAATGCGCATGCCCTTCAGCTTATGTTGCATGAAGTAATGCCCATCGAACTCAGAAAATAGAGAAAAGCATTCCGAAGAAACCTTAGTTCAATTCAAGCACAACAGGACAATGATCAGAACCTTCGACCTCTGTTAGTATTTCAGCTTCCGAAATGTTTTTAGTGAGCCTTTCACTTGCAAGGAAATAATCTAAGCGCCAACCCACATTGTTTTCGCGGGCATTTGCTCTGAAACTCCACCAAGAATATTTCACTGTATCTGGATGAAACGTTCTAAAGGTATCTATGAATCCAGTTTGGATTATGGAGGTCAATCCATCTATTTCGTCTTGGGTATATCCTGGAGATTTGTTGTAATTCCCTTTGGGTCTAGCAATGTCAATTTCTTTGTGCGCAACGTTTAAATCTCCGCAACAAACAACAGGTTTAAGTTGATCTAATTTCGATAAATGCTCCTTAAATGCCGCGTCCCATTCCATTCTGTAAGGCAATCGCTTCAATGCGTTTTGTGAATTTGGAGTATAGACGGTAACCAAATAGAACGTGTCGAATTCTGCTGTGATAACTCTACCTTCTGTGTCATGTTGCTCAATCCCAAGTCCTTTTGTTAATGAAAGCGGTTTGCGCTTAGACAGAATGGTGACGCCTGAGTAGCCTTTCTTTACTGCTGAATTGGAGGTGATATGGTAACCAGACAGTTCCTCTAGGGCCTCAAGGATTTGGTCATCTTGGGCTTTTGTTTCCTGTAAACAGACTACATCAGGTGAACCTAACTCTGTGTCAAACTTTTCTATGAACCCTTTCTTAACGGCAGCTCTAAGTCCGTTTACATTCCATGAAATCAATCTCATGTGACTAAGTTAATTTAGATGAGTTAAGAATTGAGAAAGAATGATATGAAGATTTATTCTTTCAAGAACAGACGAATGGTTTCAAGTTCAGGTGATATACAAATGTGCTCACTTACCATCATCAGGCGCATCAAGTAATTTTCTCTATTTTCAAACTCTCCAGAAGCCTCCATGTTCACCAAATGCTCGTAATTAGGAGCAGGCACGATGTTTTGCATAACGAAGACTTCTTGATCGAGATCATAGCTCAAGATCAGCTTTTCTTCTTTTTTCGTTTCGATCATATAGAACCCGGGGAACTTGATGAACTCGGCATTCCAGTATCCGATGTATCCCATTGAGAAGAGGGGGTATAAAACGAATTGGTATTTAACCTTATGCTCAATCAATAATGCTTCAAGCTCTTTTAGCCGTTTAAGCAGAAAGAAAGACTTTGTCTCACTGGGAGTAAAGTTTTCATATTTTGACCAACGTTGATTCGCATTGTAATATTCAAAATCACCCAGCTTTAGCTTGTAGTTGAATTGTGAAGGTCTATCTAGCACGTATCCCGGGTAGTACCATTTCATATCTTGGGATTGACCAAACTCAATCTCCTTCAACATGGTATAAACGCCTAAGCTGTATGATGCGTAATCTTCATCATACAATCCGAGAAGGCTAGCAAGTGCTTTTTCTCCTTTGTCGAAGAAGCTTACGGAAATAAGTTTGTCATCATCATAAACACAAACCTCGTATGTATCGAAGACACTTGAAACAAAACCGCTGCTGAGGTAATCGCTGAGTGTAGGATGAATGAATCCCTTGAATTTCTTTTTTTGTTTCTGGTAAAGCCGCTCTTTGGCCGCATTGGGATGTGCCTTTCCGTAGCAAACTCTAAAATTATTTTCAACCTTGCGAATGATCTTACGCTGTCTTTTCCGCAATGAAAACTGCTCAATAGGGAGTCTGATATTGATCACAGAATAAATCTGCTCTTCAATACAAAGCAAGTCCATCTTGTAGAGCATAACAGACCCGCGGAACCAACCGGAGGCCAAATAAGAATCATACCTAGAAGATGAGAGCTTCTGCGGGAAATAGGTCTGTACAAGCATTGAATTAAGGTAACAACAAGGTTTATTCTTCAGCTCAGCCCTGAAAGTTACTCTTTTGAGCGGAACAGATTACAACCATTTTAAAACGAGTTGCGCTATTTTCGTCGTTTTGAGTGTATAAGGCGGATTAATCAACCGTGTTAAATTATATTTAGACTGTTGCTTGATAATGCTTCTGGTATTTGAGAACTCATCAAATCCGGCTTTACCATGGGCTTTGCCAATCCCGCTTGAATTGATTCCTCCAAAAGGGAGCTTGGGATAGACAAATTGGACAATGCAATCATTAATTCCGGTGCTTCCTGCTCTGGTGTCTGATATTAGTTTCTTAATCCATGTGTTGCTTTTTGAAAAGCCATACAGGGCAAGCGGACGGTCATTTCGGGCCAATATAGCGAGCATTTCCTCATGTGATTCCCAGCCAATAATAGGCATAATTGGACCGAAAATCTCTTCGTTCATTACGTTCATGTCGAAGTTAACATTGCTCAATACAGTAGGAGCAAAGCGGAGCCTTTCTCTGTCATAAACTCCACCAGACTCAATGAGTGCTCCTTTGGCCAAAGCATCATTTAGAAGCAATACAAGTCGGTCAAAATGATGCGTATTCACAATGTTTGAAAGCGATAAACTTTCCAGTGATTCCCCGTAATAACGGGCCATA
>Ga0222686_1000069_pt1 | contig 51564 bp, 55 predicted proteins | sample AntAcemetage1159_FD_181400 | JGI IMG/M metagenome (GOLD analysis project Ga0222686, IMG submission 181400) | Saline water microbial communities from Ace Lake, Antarctica - #1159 | ecosystem: Environmental > Aquatic > Non-marine Saline and Alkaline > Saline | place: Antarctica: Ace Lake...
GTATGGAATACTTCCAATGTGGAAAATATGGCGTTTATGTTTAAAGATGCCACTATATTCAATCAAGACATCAGTGGGTGGGATGTATCTATGGTCACCTCGATGGAGTCTATGTTTCAAAACGCGTCATCATTCGATCAAATGATTGGCAAATGGACAACCGAACAAGTTACGTCTATGACAAATATGTTCAATGGCGCAGCGTCATTCAATCAGTCACTTTATTACTGGAATGACATTTTGTTTATTGAATTAGAAAATGGAGACATATCTTATAACTCGGTAACTAAAGACATAGTAGCTATGTTGAATAACACGCCATCATTACAATATCCAATATTGAGTGGCTCTGTCAATCAGAACAATATTTATTATGCGGTAAACCAATTAAAAAACAATGCGACCAATTATTCATATTATTTCAGACCTATACCGCAATGGGATACACGACTGGTCACAGACATCAGCGGATTATTTGAAGATTACACAACATTCAATGAACCAATTGGAAATTGGAATGTAAGCAACGTGAGCAATATGAATGCGTTATTTCAAGGCGCGATTTCATTCAATCAAGACATCAGTGGATGGGATGTATCTATGGTCACCTCGACGGAGTCTATGTTTCAAAACGCGTCATCATTCGATCAAATGATTGGCAAATGGACGACCACACAAGTTACGTCTATGACAAATATGTTCAATGGTGCATCGTCGTTCAATCAGTCACTTTATTACTGGAATGACATTTTGTTTATTGAATTAGAAAATGGAGACATATCTTATAACTCGGTAACTAAAGACATAGTAGCTATGTTGAATAACACGCCATCATTACAATATCCAATATTGAGTGGTTCTGTCAATCAGAACAATATTTATTATGCGGTAAACCAATTAAAAAACAATGCGACCAATTATTCATATTATTTCAGACCTATACCACAATGGGATACACGACTGGTCACAGACATCAGCGGATTATTTGAAGATTTTACAAATTTTAACGAAGGCATAAGTGGGTGGAATGTATCTAATGTGGTGAATATGAATTCTTTATTTCAAAATGCCAATAGTTTCAATCAATATATTGGTACATGGGATACATCGAATGTTAAGGATATGGCATTTATGTTTAATGGTGCCACAATATTTAACCAAGTCATTCGTAGTTGGGACATATCCAACGTAACTACTATGGAATCTATGTTTCAAGATACAAACGACTTTAACCAAGACATTAGTGGTTGGGACGTATCCGAAGTGGTAAATATGGATTCTATGTTTCAAAACGCAACAGCGTTCAACCAAATAATTGGTAAATGGACTACGACCCAAGTCACGTCCATGGATTCGATGTTCGATGGCGCTTTAATATTCAATCAGTCACTTTACAATTGGAGTGATATTGAATTTGTCTCTAAAACAGATATTTCATCTGCCCATAAATCCGTGATAAATATGTTAAACAATACACCACAATTACAATATCAAATATTAACGGGTTCAGTGAATCAAGACAATATTTATTATGCGGTGGAACTTTTTCAAACAAACATTACGGATTACAATATTTTTTATAGACCCATCATTGAATGGGATACGCAATTGGTGACAGACCTAAGTGGATTATTTGAAGATTTTACAAATTTTAACTTAGATATCAGTAGTTGGGAAGTATCCAATGTTACTAATATGGATTCTTTGTTTAAAAACGCATTTATATTTAATCAAAATATAAACACTTGGGATACGAGTAAAGTCACTAATATGGATTCTTTGTTTAAAAACGCATTTATATTTAATCAAAATATAAACACTTGGGATACGAGTAAAGTGACCAATATGACGGGAATGTTCAGTAATTGTAGAACATTCAATCAACCATTATATAATTGGGATGTTTCAAATGTCGTATTTATGGATGAAATGTTTTTAAACGCATTTGTTTTTAATCAATCTTTGTATGCGTGGAATATGCAATTTGAAAATACAATACCTATTAATGTTACAAAATCAAACACGACAACACTAAATATGTTTAATAGTACTTCTTTGTTGAATTATTATGTAGTATCTGGAAATGTATTACAAACTACTATAAACGACGCGATAGATACATTTACAAACAATCGAGCAATATATGATAAAATATTTCGTCCAATAGACGAATTAGATACAACGCAATTGAGTAACCTAAATGGTCTTTTTAAAAACAATACTACATTCAATGAATATATAGGTTCTTGGAATGTGTCGAATGTCATCTATATGGAAGAAACATTTATGGGGGCGACCAGTTTCAATCGTCGTATATCCAAATGGAATATATCCAATGTAATTAATATGTCTAATATGTTTAATGGCGCTAGTTCCTTTAAAAAATCGTTTGTAAACTGGACAAATTTATATAATTTGTTCTTTACATTAGATGAAAACGATAATATCATTGCTACAAAAACAAACGTTAATACTGAAAATATGTTCACAGGTACAACGTCTTTGGATTATGACACCGTGATTGGGAACGTTACACAAGATACTATTTTGGACATTGTTGATTATTTTAATTTTTCTTATAGTGATGCGTTGATAGAATATGAAGATATACCCAATTGGGATACATCTAAAATTACAGACATGTCCGAGCTATTTCAAAATTTTAAAACATTCAATGAAGACATTAGTGGATGGGATACATCCAGGGTCACTTCAATGTCGTATATGTTTGAAGGAGCAGAACAATTCAATCAAAATATAAATATATGGCAAGTCCACAATGTAACTACTATGGAAAATATGTTCAGAAACGCTTTAGTATTCAATCAACCTTTAAATACGTGGTATATATCCAATGTAAACAACGTGGACTCTATGTTTGAAGGCGCGGAACAATTCAATCAAAATATCAACACTTGGTATATAGATAAATTAACATCTACACATTCTATGTTCAAACGGGCTTTATCCTTTAATCAACCTCTTGACCAATGGATTATGAGTAATATAGAAATCACGGCTTCTATGTTTGAAAATGCTATTGTATTTAATCAAGCATTAGACCAATGGGATACATCTAGTGTTACCAATATGTCTTCTATGTTTAAAGGAGCGTTGCGGTTTAATCAAGAATTAGACCAATGGGATACATCTAGTGTTACCAATATGTCTTCTATGTTTAAAGGAGCGTTGCGGTTTAATCAAGCATTAAATTCGTGGAATATTTCCAGCGTAATTAATATGTCTTCTATGTTCCATGGAGCGAATATATTTAATCGTCCGTTGTATTTATGGGAGACATCAAATGTTGAAATCGCATCATCTATGTTTGAAGATGCGTCTTTGTTTAACCAAGACATAAGCGGATGGGATACATCCAATATCACCCATATGGATTCTATGTTTAAAAATACTATATCATTAAACCAATTTTTCGGAAAATGGGCTATATCCAATGTCACTACTATGGATTCTATGTTTGAAGGGTGTTCTGTTTTTAATCAGTCTTTTTATAATTGGGATGTATCACTAAGTGAAATAAACAATGAAATTGTGGCAACAAAACAAAATGTCTCTACGACAAACTTATTCAAAGATTGTACGAATTTAGAATATTATTATGTCAATGGAAATGTAACGAATTCTACATTCAAAGGCGCATATATATTATTTAAAACCAATACACAAGAGTATGAATTAAAACATAGACCATTTACGAGTTTAGATCTATTTGGCGTATCATCGATGGATGATTTATTTAAAAATGAAGATACGTTCAATGAAGATATAAGCAATTGGAATACGTCGAATGTAACCTCTATGGTTTCTTTGTTTGAAGGCGCATCATCGTTCAATCAACCTATCGAAATATGGAATATATCTAATGTATCTTCACTTGATTCTTTGTTTGAAGGTGCGTCATCGTTCAATCGACCTATTGAAATATGGGATATATCCTATGTATCTTCTTTAAATTCTGTATTCAAAGACGCGTCATCGTTTAACCAAGACATAAGTATTTGGGACGTGACAAATATAACAAATATGGGGTCATTGTTTGAAGGGGCAACTATATTCAATCAAAATTTGAATGACTGGAATGTATCGAATGTAGAAGATGTATCAGGATTGTTTATGAATGCTAGAAACTTTGATAATCCTATATGGAAATGGAAATTAAGTCAATGTAGAAATTTTACAAATATGTTTAATGGTGCTATATCACTGACCATCGGTAACTTAATTGGCGAAAATACATTTGAGAAAAATAACAACTTTTTTTTTCAGTTATTAATATAATGTTAATTACAGTATTTTCTTTCACAGGAGCAATCACTACGAATATGTTTGCCAATACAAATTTAGATTTTGCGGAATTAATACAATGGGATAGTTACGTTCCTTGTAATAATTGCGAAGGATTGAGTCGTGTTAAAGTAGGACCCATTCAACAAAATAATGTCTCTAAAAAAACATTACAATCTAAAATGATAAAAAACCGTAAAGCCATTACTTACGTAAAAAAACAAAGTATTTATGATGTAATTTATACTCACCATTTTTACAACAATTTAGATTTAATATCCAAATGTAATCCACAAAATTATATTAATCAGGTTAATTTATTATTGCGTTCCAATAGCGTGTCTCAAGCACGTAAAGATAAACTGGTCGAATTTATTGGTCGATTGAACATAAATTCATTGAATATGTGAGACGCATCATTGATATGATTGAATGTATTATGACCTCCAATCATTTGCAACCTTAGTCATATGATATTCGCCTGAACGAACCATTGGAATTGTTTTCTTTTGAGTTGATTTATTTTCAGTTATTTTCTTTTGAGTTGATTTATTTTCAAATAAATTATAATTTTTTTTAGGTCCTGGTTTAGGACAATCTTTGAACATATTTTCATAAAAACTAAGGTCTTCCACCATTTTTTCCAAATTAGTCTCAATTTTATTTATGTACACTCTAAGAGCTTCATTTTCTTTATCCATTTTAATGAACTCCTCTTCGATACTTTTCAAACTTGATGTTACGCGATCTGTCATTTTTGTTGTAATAAATCTTCGTTTAAAAAATCAATTTTGGAATACAAACTTTAATTGAATATTGTAAATAATTTTACCATTCTAATTCATCATCTACATTATTTAAACAAAAGTATGTTTCAGTCATATCAATGATATATTCATTTATTTTTTCTTCAAATAAACAAAAATTATCTGTTATATTTTTTACACGATTTATATTATTTATACATTCTTTATGTAAATTATTAAAAAAATTGCTTATATAAGAAAGCTCTTTAAATTCTGCCTTTTGAGAAATAAATTGATAAGGGGACTTAAAACCTCGCCATTTATTTTTATTTTTCTTAATAAATCCGCAATAATTAAATAACTCTTTGCTATAATTTTTAAAATATTTAACCATTGCGTCTTTACATATTTTTTTAACTTCAGTATCAAAATTATTTTCAAATTCCCAATCAAATATTTCATATTTTTTTTGTTTTAAAATTAATAAATATGTAGTTATTTTTTTCTTAGAATATCTGGTTTGATTATTTTTATCATAAGAATTACCCTTTGGGTTTTGTATTAAAAAACGTTCTAATACTATCTTAATTATTGTATCCAAATAATTTAATTTATTATAATCGGTTTGAAAAACTAAATGATGAATATGGTCTTTATTGTTACCAATAATACTAAAATTATTATGTAATTTTAAATCAGTTGTATTTCCATTAAAAAAAATACAATGTTCTATATTCCATTCAATATTTTTATTATTTAAAATCTCTTTCATAACATTCTCCATAATATTTTTAATGTTTTTTGATTCTTCTATTAATGCTTTAATATTGTTTTTTTTTTCAAAAGAATTAACTATATTATATATAGTAGTTGGCGTAATACTATGATATCTTTTATTTGTAAAAACATCAATTAAATATATTAAAATGCTTGAATATAATGGAGATAAATTATAAATAGCTAAGGTATTATTTATTTTATATTGGTTTTGAATATCTTTAATTATTTCTTCGATTTTTTTATAATAGGTTTGATAAATATTTTTATGCGAAAGGTCGCATAATGGAAAACATTCGAGGTCATTATTCTTAATAGTTTTTAAATATCTATAAAACATCGTAGGAGAGTGTTTTATAATGTTTAATTTTGAAATCTTATCTAATACGACCTTTATTTGCGATTTTTTAAAAAGTTCATTATTTTCATTATGTTTATAAATTTCAAACAATGCATAATTATAATATATAGAACGGCGAATACAATGATAATCCCAATCAATTATAATAGAGTTATTTTCTTCTTTTTTAATTATATTTTCTTCTTTTTTAATTATATTATTTTTTTCAAATATATTTATTATTTTTTCTTTATCTATATATTGCATAATTTTATATAAGTTAAAATTTGGGTTAATAATTGGTATATATTCACTATTTTCATCTACATTTGCAAAACGTTTATGTATATCATCATTATTTTTTTGTAAACCAAAATATATTTTATTTTCTGCTCTGGTTAAAGCAACGTGAAAATAAGATTCATATACTATATTTGTTTCATTATTGGTAAGAAGTTTCAACGACGATTCGGTACAATTTAAAATAAATACACAAGCTCTCCCATCACCTTTAGATGATCTTATACTCATAATTCTGGAAGCATACGTTGATTGTGATGTATCTATTATTTGTCCAGCTTCGTGTTTATGTAAAACAGCATATTGTTTGTATACATCATCAGAACCTATTTTTTTTAACCAAAAACTATTTAATCGCGTTTCTAGCTCACATGCTAAAATATTAGCCTTCATAATCGGAAATAAAAATAAAAAATCTTCTGGTTTGTAATTATATTTATCGATTTCATATTCTACTTTTTTAATTATTTGTTCCACTTCATTCATAATTTTATTTTTATCACTATCATTCGCATATATACATTGTTGTTCAAACACTTCTATAATATTTTCACCATTATCTTTTAATTTTTCAGAATTTTCTATAAAAATTTCTGGTGTATCATATTCTTTAAATTTTACTAATTTATTAATTTTTTCTGCCATATATTTTACTTTAATTCTTCTATTAATATTTTCAGGTTTGTATTTTATAATATTTATAAAAGAATTTAATTCTATATGTGTCATAAAATTTTCAATATATTCTAAACTTTGTAATCTATCACCTACAATAACACAATCTATTTTTGTTTTTAATATTAATTTAACAATAGCTCTATAATAAATAATTGGCAAGTCATTTGCTTCATCTATCCATAATTCTGTCATTTTATTTAATTTAATTTTTTTTCCAGCATAATATATTTCGCCTGTATTTAAGTTAATTTTGTCACAACTATTTTTACAAATATTATTAAGTAAACCTTCAAAAAAGGTATTTCCACCAATGCTTTGACTAGTTAAATTATAAACAAATGAATCTATTGTTCCTATAATAACAAGGCATACTCTATTAGAATGTTTATGTTTATAATTAATAATATATTGTTTTCCATATGATTTATTTTCTAATTCTATCATATTATCAATAATATGAAATTCCCGTCTTTCTGCTTGCTTATTTAATTCTTGTAAAATAACACCTTTTGCGGTATGTTGTTTCGTGGTAATTATATATAATTCTTTATCAAAATTTAATGAAATTTGTTTCCAAATACCAAATGTTTTTCCGTTACCAGCTCCTTTTTGAATAATTTTTAGTGTAGGTTTTACTTCATTTTTATCTTTCCATAAATCCCAAATATTTTCTGGATTATTAGTAAGTGCATTAATAACCAAACAAATGTTTACATATGATTTAACGTGGACCATTTTATTACAAACATACTTAACTGGTATTTTATAAATTTCTTCATTTATATCAAGTAATATAAAATCATATTTAGATATAAATGATTTATATTTCCAATTTTTATTAAAAATTATCAAATAAGTATCATCGCTTAATTTATCTAGAACAACATCGTCTGTATTCCCATCTATAATCCATAATATTTCTTTTCCGTGAAGTTTATAATCTTCATTTCTACAATTTATTTCACTTTCTGTGATATCACTATGTTGTATTTCTAATATATATTTTTCATTTAATAAAACATCGGCATATCTATCTTTGAATTGTTTATCATTTATTTTATTAAATTTAACTTCTATATTTAGAAAATATCCTTGCCATCTACTATGCCACTCAGATTTTTGAGAATATTTTGTTAGGTCTTCTTGATTTTTGTGTCTAAAATAAGGTCTTTTTGTTTGGCCCTTACATAAAATTAATTCATGCCCTAGTTTACATTTACATTTATCTTTATTTTTATCAACATTTGATATATGTAAATAATCATTATGTATATATGCCCACTCTGTAATAAAATTTTTATCACATTTATTATAATTCATTAATGAATATATAATCTTTATCTTTATTTAAAATTATATAATGCTATATATAATGAATTTTACGTGTTCGTCGTACAAACCTCCATCGCTACAATCACCTACTTATAGTGGAGGTGTATTATACATCAATGGAAAACCATTTAAGACGGTGGATTCGAGCTTATATTTAAGCCATATTTCGGGATATTGTAATGTAGTCGATAATTTTAAGAATACTTCTTATGAAAGATATTTACATAAGAAGAAATTTAAAATATAATATAATATATATATGAAAACGTTTGGTTCAAGAGCAGAAGTATGGCACGGCACCGCGAAAAAAACAAGTGGTGGTCTAGAAAAAAAAAATTTGTTCCAAAACAAATGGGGTGAAATTGTTTCGCGTAAAAAGCATTTTACCGCTAAAAAAGAAAAAAGATTAGAAAAATATGGTTATTTTGCCAAGAAAGGTAAATTCGGTGCTATTAAGAAAAAGGCAAAAACGTCTAAGAAACGCTAATTAACGACTGGAACGTAAACGTCGCTTTGCTTGTAATATTTCTCTTTTGTTGTTTTGTGTAAAAAAAGTAGTATATTTTAATCCTTGTCTTCCAACCGAATTTATTTTTTTACGTTGAATATAGGCGGACGAATTTACATAAGTATTTTGGGTTTCACTGCGTTTAAAAAGTTTTCTCAAAAATCCATAAGAATGTCCATTGGATGACGTTTGGTCTTTTGGGTTCATTATATATGCGTAATATAATTTTGGGTAGGTTGCTCTATTAAAATATTATTTTCCATATCTTGTATTAAGAAAAAATAAATAAATTGAGACGCACTTTCCATCGTATAATACGAATATACATCGTTAAAAGAAAAATCAACACCAATACTTTCATAATAATGAATTGTATCAATAATGTCTCTTTTATTAAATATATCATAATACCCTACAAGTTCGCCGATATATTTAATACCAACCACATTTTGTATATTCTTTTTCTTTACAATACATTCAAAAGTATCCACCATAGTTTCATTTGACGTGTAAATTAACTTATTGTTATGTTTTTTTACAATAGAACATACGTGTTCAAACCCAATGATACTATTTGGATCATTCCATATGTTATAAACCACTATAGAGTCTTTTGTTATAATGGACTCTAAAAAAGAAATATTATTTATGTCTCCATATTGAAACGAAAAACAATCGTCTCTCAAATACTCAAAATCCCAAGTAAAATGTCTAGAAGAATAATCTGACGATAAATTATCTACCCACGTAAGATGAAAAGATTTTTTTTCGGATAATAATTTGTTCATCAACGTTGTCCCCAACCAGTTACACCCTCCGAGTAATATTATTTTCATTATATCTTTTTCGGTTTTTCTTTTTATATGTTTTTTTTCGTTTTTTACGCTTTCCTCCACCACATAAACTATGATTTATGTGGTTTAATGTTGACTTATTAAAGTAATTGCCAAATATAGCATCCATATATATATGTAATTATTAATAATATAAAAAAAAAATATATTTATTCATAATGGACGATTCCCAACGATTAAAACTACAAGAAATGATCCACACCAATCAAACGTCCGATAATACAGAAGAAATCCGTACATTAAAGCATAGTAAACAAATTCGAAGTGATGTAATGAAAATTCAACAAATGAAACATAAAATGAAAACAACGCATTTCAAAACATTAGATAATGCTTTACAAAAAGAATGTTTTTTTTTATTCAAGAATTATACTATTATTTATAACAAATTATTAAAAAATGATTTGGATATAAAGATTTTATACCAATTTTTAGACGTTTTAGAGTCGGTTGAAAATGGAGAAAATGACCAACACGAGGCGTCTTATACCATAGGTATGTTATTAAAAAAAATATACGTAGATAAGAAACTCGAAGAAATAACACCATCCCGAAAATTATCAAGTGAGACAAATATTTCGTGGAAAGAATATTACGCTAACAAAAAATTGATTTAAATAGTCTAGACCATTTTTAATTATGAGCATCTTGGTTATAGTAGAGTCTCCGTCAAAATGTAAGAAAATAGAAAACTATTTAGGTAGTTCTTATAAAGTCGTGGCAAGTTGTGGTCACATTACATCGTTTCATTCTCTGGACCAAATAAACTTAGATACTTATGAAATCAATTATAAAATAGAAAAACCAAAAATTGTCTCTATGTTAAAAACAGAAATAAAAAAAGCGTCGAAAGTAATCATTGCCACCGACGATGACCGCGAAGGCGAAGCCATTGGATGGCATATTTGTAAATTATGTAAATTAAATATAGAAACAACGCCTCGTTTGTTGTTCCATGAAATCACAAAAGAAGCTTTACAATACGGTATTCATAACCTAAGTACTTTAAATATGAATAGAATACATAGTCAACAAACGAGACAATTGTTAGATTTATACATTGGATTTAAAATAAGTCCCGTTTTATGGAAATATATAAAAAATAAGTTAAGTGCCGGTCGTTGTCAAACCCCCGCGTTACATATGCTATATGAAAAAGAAAAAGAATATGAAAAACAAAAAAGCGATACACATTTTAAAGTAGAAGGACTATTTACAAAAGAAAATATAAAATTTCATTTGTCAAAACATTTAAACACAGAAATGAACGAGTTTTTAAACTTATGTAAAATCTATGCGTTTCACATAAATAAAACCGAAAAACATAGTCATATTGAAAAAAGACCAACTATTTTAATTACAAGCACTTTACAACAAAAGGCTCACCAAAATTTGGGGTTTAGTCCAATTCAAACGATGAGTTATGCTCAGACATTGTATGAAAACGGCTATATTACGTATATGCGAACGGATACACCTAGTTATAATGATATATTCAAAGAACAATTGAAACAATACATTATTAAAAAACACGGACAAGAATATTACAAAGAAATACCAATCACCATCAAAAAAGCACACGAAGGAATTCGTGTGACAGATTTAAATGTAACAGAAATAAACAACATGGGAAACAACGCTATACATAGTTTATATCGTTTTATTTATAAACATACACTTCAAACGTCTATGAGTGATAGCACTATTGAAACCACGCATCATATTATGAACGCGCCATTAGACAATTGTTTTGTTTACAAAGAACCAAGAGTTTTATTTGAAGGTTGGAAAAAAGAAACAAATAAAAAGGAAACCATATATTATGGTGATTATTTATCGAAATTAAAAGATATACAAATGAATTATATATCTTGTAAAGAAGTGAAGCATTCGCCTGTATATCATTATTGTGAAGCTCAGTTAATACAAAAAATGGAAAAAGAAAATATAGGTCGTCCGTCCACATATGCTTCTATTTTAAGCAAATTATATGACAAACATTATATTATAAAAGGTAAAATAAAAAGCCCCGAATTCAATATGACTACTTATATATTAGAAAACAATAACATTCAAAAAAAATGCGAATTATTTTCCGTCGAAGAAACTAACAAAATAAGCGTTACTGAATTGGGTAAAAAAGTAGCCGAGTTTTGTTATACTTATTATAATCATTTGTTTGAATACGAATATACTAAAAAAATGGAGACAAAGTTGGATGAAATAGAAGAAAACGGATTGTGGAAAAATATATTCGAAGACTTCAAAAAAGACGTAGATAAAGAAGTACACATTACTACATTGAAAACACCACAAGTGAGTTTACATTGTGGATTGTATAAAAAAAAACCAGTTATAATAAAAAAGGGACCTTACGGATTTTATATGGAATATAATAAAAAAAAATCATCTTTGTTACATTGGGAACATTACGATAAATTACCAGACTATATAGAAGAACAATGTTTTCCAAACGAATATATAGAATCCATTGTGAATTTTAATAAAGATTGTAATAAAGATTATAGCATTCGTAATGGTAAATACGGAGATTATGTATATTACAAAACACCGTCTATGAAAAAACCAATGTTTTATAAATTGGATATAGAAAGTAGAAATATAGAAGATATCAAAGAATATATGGAAAAAAAATATAGTATTATCTTATGAGCATTCTTGACTTTCCTAAAACAGTATTGATTACTTTTGCTTCCATCGGAATCTTAAGTAAATTATTATTAACCTTATTCGTCTCTTCGAGAGACGGTTCAATTGGTCCAGCAAGCGCCAGTATATGGGGAAATTTGATTATTATTATATCTTTGATATCCTTTTTGTCGATAGATGACGAAGCTCAAAACGTTATAGTTCAATATTCCTTGTTTATTTTAGTATTATTATGGGATACAAGTATTTCTTATAAATATTTTGAACGGATAAATAAAAAAGAAATACCTAACATATATTATAACTGGAATACTCTATTAAATTTAATGTTATTGGCATTTATTGTTTTATTTGTTTACCAAATGATTCATACAAATGAAAAAGAACAATTGAAAAGTATTTTGTTTATTTTGGGTTTGTTTTCATTGTTTATCATGGGTATTCAACAAACCATTTTGGATAATTATATGGTGGATACAGATATCAACAATGTATAAATTTATAGGTTATACCAATCTTATCGTTCGACTCCCAAATACCGGATATTCTTAACATAATATGTTCGATAGGTTCATTTGAATTTATTATATAACGTTTAAAAAGACAATCGTTATATAATAATTTTTCTATTTTTTTATGTGTAATATGATTTATATTTTTTAAAATAGATTGTTCAATATTATGTAAAGAAAATAAAAAGCAATTTGTAAAACTTATTTTATAATTTTTTTTATTGTGATTAGTAATAACATAATTCAATGGTATCGAAATAATAATATTTTGTAGTGTATAGTCTTCTCCGTTGTATAATATGCGATAAAATGAATTATAATAAGGGATTTTATTTTGTAAAGGTTTTTGAAAAATTATTTTTTTAACATCAAATAAATGAAAAGGTATAATTACGTTCATAATAGTAATATTACAATTCTATATTTAAATATAATTTTTTATAACTATAAATGAACTATATTATTTATGGTAAAGAAAATAGTCTAAAATATAAACATGCTATGGAAATCATTTGTCCACATAGTAAATCAAATCTAAATTATAAGCGTAAAATAGAAATCGTTTTAAATGATCATAAATATTATTTTAATATAAGTGATTGTCACATTGAAGTAGATTTTGAATTGTTGGGTACCAATGAATATAACATTTGGATTGCTTTATATCAACAAATACAAACCATATGTAAAGAAATCATGGGTAAGTGTTTTGTTTTATGTTTCAATTTTCATTGTATAAAAGATGAATTATTAGAAATATTCTACATATTTTTAAGAGACCATAATATTCAATTTGTTTTATGTACTAGACACATATCTTGTTTACCAGATACGTTAAAACATAAATGTGAAATTATTTGTCTAAAAGAAAAAAAACAACCGGTACAATCTATACAATTATGCGACCCTATTATAGATACTATACAAGAAACAAATATTGATTATTTTTTGATTCGTGAACAATTATACAATATATTAACGTATAATTTAAATATACACGAGTGCTTTTATTATATCATAAGCACATTATTTAAAAATGAAGTATTACATAGTACATTGTTGGTGAATGAAATGGACACATTTTTTGATATCATAAAAAAATATAACAATAATTATAGAACCATTTATCATTTGGAAAGATTTGTCTCGTTTTTAATTATATTAAAAAGAAGAAACATAGAAATGTATGAACAAAGATAAAGCCCTTTTTCTTTTAAATATACAGGGACCATTCAATCTAAAAACTTTAAAAAAACAATATCATAAAGCGTGCTTAAAATATCATCCAGATAAAAATAAAAATTCAACGAATTATATTGAAATCAAAGACGCATATGAGTTCTTATTGGAAGACTTACATAAAGTATCTCCTTTGTTTTATATAGATGAAGATTATACGCATAATTTATATATATTATTAAAGAATTATATTGTGGACCCCCTCGAACAACATATGTCGAGTTATATGATTTATGAATTAAACCCTTCACTTGAAAATTTAATGAATAAAGAAGTATATTATTTAAAAGACTATGATTTATATATACCTTTATGGCATCACGAATTATATTATGAAGAACAAAAAATAAAAATAAAAATAAAACCCATTGTTGAAAAATATATGTCAATAGATATATATAATCATATACATATATTTTTGGATGTAAAAACGAAAAAAATAGGCGATTCAATTTTTTTAACTATAGGTAATAAAAAATTTAATTTTATATACGAAGAAAAGGATATTGTTTTATATGAAAAGGGAATACCTATGATACAAGAAAAAATATTCGATTATACTTTGTCTAATATATATATTCATTTAAGTTAATTTACTTCTTAGCTTTACTTTTTGTTTTTTTAACCGGTTCAGGCTCAGGTTCAGGTTCAGGCTCCGTTTCTCCATCGCTATCATATGTGTCGACTGGTTCTTTCTTGGCAGGCGGTTCTTGTTGACTTTCTTCCATAGGTTCGGCTACTTCTTGACTATCAATTTTAATATGACATTTACCACGTTCGAGACTATCCAATTGTTTTACAACTCCTTGGAAAAGTTTCCAAGTTACACCGAACTTACCATTCGCAAACCAAATCCCACCACATTGGATAATACACGCTACATTAGAACCCTTTTGAATGAATTCTTCTGGCCCACGACCATCTTCATTTGGAATCAAATTGTTATGGTCTACGTCAAATAGTTCAAACTTGAATTCATTTTCCCAAACAGGCAATTTTACCTTTAAAGTTGGACTGCGTGTTTTATCCGCTTCACCCGTGGCTTGGTCTTTTGGATATTTGAGCATAGGACTCCACAAAGCATCAATCACTTCTGCTGACATAGAAGCTTTACCAAACCAATCACGCGGGTTTTTAACCGCGTCGGATTTAACCTTTTCTTCAAGTTCTACAAGCATGTCCAGCAGACTCTTGGTGTCTTCATTCGCAAATTCTTCGCGTGGGAATTGAAGAGCGAAATCATAACTTTTGCTTCCGTTCGCATTATCATATACATTTACACCCCAATTCATCATCAATGGGGTTTGAACCATAAGAGATTTTTTTGAAATAGAATTCAAAATACCAACACTTTTCCCACCAGCATTATTTGCTTTTGGTTTGGTGAAGATCATGTTGCTGGAAGGCGAGAATTCTTTGGAGGTTACGATAAGAGAAGACATTGTTATCATAATATAACTTGAATCTTTAAATCAATTTTTATAATATTGCTATCAAATGAGATTTGGTGTTGAAACATTTGAAATGTTAATATATAAAAAAATATTATAAAATATATAAATGATACAATCTTGTAAAGAGTATCCTAAATTAATGGTCGAAAAATATACGCTAAAAGAATTAAAAGAAAATATGAAAACGTTTTCATATAAAAGCAATAAAACAAGAAAAAAGGAAATCGCTCTTGATTTTTATAATTATTTAAGAGATACTATGTATTGTATAAGAATACAACATATTTGGAAAAAATACCTTCTAAAGTTATTCAATCATACACAAGGACCAGCTATATTCAAACGAACTATATGTAATAATGTAGAAGATTTTTTAACAACGGAACCTATGAAAGATATCCATTACAAGTATTTTATAAGTTATCGCGATAAAAATGATTTTATTTATGGGTTTAATATTTTATCCATTGGTACTCTTATTGAAAAAAAACAATGTAAAAATCCATATACTATGGAAGCATTGCCAGAAGATTTCGTGGAATGTATTCAAAAAAGAAAAGTATACAACAAGCACTATAAATATGAGACAAAAGAAACAAAAAAGTTGTCTCTAAATATAGATACCAAGTTAGGCGCCATATTTCAAAAATTAGATGACTTAGGAAACTATACCCAAGTAGAATGGGTGACTAAATTAAACAATAAACAATTGAGGAAATTTGTATATGAATTATTCGATCTTTGGATATATCGCGCGAATTTACCCCAAGCAACCCGTATGGAACTATGTCCACCCTATGGTAATCCATTTAGGGGGATTATTGAATTTCACGTGTTGGATAATAGACATATTTTGGTTGAAAGTAAAACATTAAAACAATATATTTTTATGATTTGTGATACAATGCTCAATAATCCAAATACAGATGTAGAAAAACAGTCTCTGTGCGGAATATATATATTAACCGCTTTAACATTAGCAAGTAAACAAGCGGCAATTGCTATGCCTTGGTTATATAGTTCAGTTATGTAATATTATGCGTTAAAAGTATATAAAAAGAAATGATTATCTAATGTATAATGACTAATACCAAAGCGCCCAAAAATGTAAAACCTCAAACAGATGTAGCAGCGGCAAAGCCTAAAAAGGCATCTTCGCCCAAAACGGTTGTAGAAAAAACACCCAAAGTAGTTGAACCACCAAAAGAAGAAAATGTAGTGTTGGAAAATGTTCCTCAAGCAGAGTCTTCCGTGAGCGAGTCTTTCGCAAATGTAATGGTTCTTATGGGTGAACTCAATAGCGCTTTAGTAAACACCAAGCTTGCGATGAAGACCCTAGAAAAGCAAGTTTCCAAAGAAATGAAGGTTCTTGATAAATTCAACCAAAAAAAAAATAAAAACAAGGGAACTCGCGCACCAAGTGGTTTTGTAAAGCCAACCAAAATTAGCGATGAACTAGCCGTTTTTCTGAAAAAGGAAAAGGGTTCTATGATGGCTCGCACTGAAGTGACGAAGGAAATGACTGCGTATATTCGCGAGAAAAGTCTACAAGATAAAGCGAATGGTCGTAAAATTCTACCAGACGCATCGCTAAAAAAACTACTCAATCTAAGTGCTTCCGATGAGCTCACTTACTTTAATCTACAAAAATATATGAGTCCTCATTTTGAAAAAAGTGTAAAGGCTTAAATAATATATCATTTTTATAATCAGTAAATACATATTTTACTGATTATAACATTTATGAACCAATATTCGATTTAACTCGAATCGTTTTTGTATTATTATTATTTTTAAAACTTATTTTTGTGGATGTATTGCCTTGCCTATTTGTGTTAGATAGTTCTTCATCAATATTATTTAATGGTACTTCATTTTCTTCGTCTACATTGTTCGCAGGAACTTCAGCTTCATTGACTACATTATTCTCAGGAGTTTCGTCGTCATTTACGTCGTCATCATTATTAGAATAAACTGAAACTTCATCTTCATTGACTTCATTAATCGCAGGAGTTTCGTTTTCATTGTCGTCATTATTCGAAGAAACTTCATCTTCGTTGACTTCATTAATCGCAGGAGTTTCGTTTTCATTGTCGTCATTATTCGAAGAAACTTCATCTTCGTTGGCTTCATTAATCGCAGGAGTTTCGTCTTCATTTAGGTCATCTTCAACGTATTTTTTGGAAGAATTCAATAAAATCGAATTATTGGTTGGATTTTTTACTCGTTCAAATTCATCTAACGACTCCAATAAAGTTAATTCATTACCTAAAATCATTCGTATGTAATCATTATAAGACATTTCTCTATATTTGTCTCTATAGGACTCAATCAAATTATGATTTAAGGCATTGGATTGTATAAATTCCAAGTCCTTAAAATTTTTTTCTCCTTTATTAAATAAATCATTGTAAAAGTTGAGTGTATTCAACATATGTCCTGTTAATTTTTGTTTCAATTCTTCATAACGTCCATTTAGAATACCATCCATCAAAATATTTTTTTTAGTATTCATCACAGAAGACGCAGTGACAATATATTCTTCTTTGGATTGAACCAAATCGGACAACTTTACACTGTCCGCATAATTATCAAACATTAAAAGTTGTCTTTCGCCATAATTGGATGTATCCGATCCTTTTAAAAATTCATAAAGTCCCAATTTACTAGTTACTTTATTATATTTCACCGCGTATACATATTTATATTCTAATTGTTCGTTCAATATTTTTAAATCTCCTATGGCAATACATATTGGATATGATTTTTCATTAAAATTTACGTAGGTTTTATATAAATACGATTTGTGATTTTTTTCTTCAATAGAATATAAATTTGTAACATATTCATGATTCTTAAATAAATTCGATTTAACTCGTGCGTCTTCTTCGACAGGCATAATTATAATATGTATATATATATAAATGAAAAATAACACGAAAAAATGCAAATCCAAATGTATTCATTTACCAAAAAATGAATGTTATAAGGGGTGTGTGTTTACTAAAAAGGGGTTCTGTAAGTTGTCTAGTAGATACCAAATGGATAACAAAACATGTAAATTGATGAAGCGTTCAAAATATATTCCTAAAAGTTTTAAAATCCCTAAAAAAAAAAATGAACCAATCTCATCTTCATATTCGCCTGAAATAAATAAATATTTAATTCAATCTAGATATAGTCCAAAATATGATATATTCAGCGCCATTACAAATTGTATGAATATCGATATAAATAATTATAGTATAAATGATTCTATTTTGAAATATTATTCCAATCCACGTATCCAATTAAAAGATGGTCAATGTGTCAGTTATTGGCAAAAAGAATCACAAGATATGTTTTTGGATAATTTATCAAAGCATAATCGTATTGATATACATAACTTAATTGTTCCCAAACAGTCGCTATATAATTGTTGGTTTAATACAGGATTTATGATAAATTATGTAAGTGATAAAGGTCGCAAATTTAATAAGTTTTTTAGACAATTTATGATCACAGGAAAGGTGCGAGGATTAAAACCATTTTTAAACAAACTAAAGGCTCCTTTATTTTTATTCAATATAGCGATAGAAGCTACATTACAAGGGGACACTTTGGCTAAAATTATGAATACAAATGATATTATTGAAAAAATATATGAAAATATTCCTAAAGAATACAAAAAAAGTAATCCATTGGCAAATAAACTAGAATATGGTAATCCTTACGACTATCAAATGTCTTTGTTGAATTATTTATCAGAACATAAAAGGCCTTATAATTTTGTAAATGGATATTCTATTTTAAAAGATAAAATGCCAATATTATTATCGAGCGACGTATTGTATATGGAAATAAGCGAAAAACATTCCAAACAAATAGATAATAAAACTATATCATTAAAAACCAAAGAAAATATATATGAAATAGATTCTATTTTATTAAGAGACATAACTGGAAATCATTTTTGTTGTTTGATTACTTTAAACGATAAAGAATATATGTATGATGGCGCAGAAGAACCTTCTATTGTTCGTTTAAATTGGAAAAATAACGACTTTTTGAATACGAATAAAACATTTAAAATGAATGAGACTTCATCATTATGGAATATGCGAAAAGGATACCAAGTTTTAAATTATTATCAGGTTTGATGATTACAAAAATCAATGATGTCTAAACATTTAAACTTTAATTTAGGATTTATATTTTCGTGCGTTTTTAATGAAACAATTGTAGTATATATGATTTCAAAATTAGAATGAAAATACATTTCTTCGTGCGTTTCTTTAATAATAATAAAAATACTTTGAAGTAATTCTTCTTTGTATTCCATGTTTTCTTTATGTTTCATTTCGTTTGTTAATGTATTCAATAATTCTAAACAAAGGTCGCACATATGGTCAATCGTGCCTATTTTATATTTCATCAAGTTGCTAAAAAAAAAGAGACCGCATTTTAAACGGTCTATACTTTTTACATAATTACAATATTCATCATAATCTTCATTTGGACTTATATACTTTATTTCGCTCAGCATTTTAGTATGTTGAATAAAACGTTCGTGAAAAACATCATAAAAAGAATTATTTTTTTGGATGAGTTCGTGATATAACTTAGAAAATAACCTAGATAAGTTAATATTATTGCTTGCAATATCGAATATCCTTTTAGTAATAATATGTATATCTTGTTCGCTTTCTACATTATCAATAATTTCAAATATATCTTTTTTTAGCTTTTCGTAATTTTTTTCGCTTAATTTATTCAATAATTTACATATGGCGCCACAATAATCTTGTGGCTTGTTTATAATAGTGGGTTTTAATGGTTCAATATGATAAATCATAAGTATTTTCTTGATTTCTTTAATCAAATTTTGTGTTTCATCAGGAACTATAAATTCATTTACACATAAAGAATCTATCGATTCATAAGAATAATACATTATATAATATAGGATGAAATGTTTATATTCGTTCTATTTTTTTTATAAAAAAGAATAGATATAGTATGTGTTTTAAATTACCAATAGAATGTATCGAACATAAGGAAATAACAGAAACCATACAAAATGATTTGGATATGACGTATTGTTATAAAAAAATATTAGGAGACACTGAATTGTTATCTAATTGGTGTGGTTCTTATACTACGAATAAGACATTTTTAATAGATACACAGCAAATTTTAAAAAATATAAATATAGACACCTATGACCATTGTAACTGGGATACAAAATATGAAGTATTTAAATCAGAGACAAATTTTAAAGAAAAATATCAATATTTAAACATTGACATGTTAAGTTCTTTTAACGAATCCACTATGTTTATGCAGTCGTTAAGTATATATAATATTAGCGCGCCCATATTTTCACTTTTTACTCCCATATTTATTTTTATTGTTCCTTTTTTTATTTTAAGATTAAAAAGGATTAATATATCAGGCAATCAATATGCGGAATTATTGAAAGATATGATGAAAAAAACCAATGTTTATAAATTCTTTTATGAAAATACAAATATGACGTATCAACAAAAATCTACGTTGATTATGTCTATTGTATTTTATATTTTTCAAATATACCAAAATATAATTTCTTGTATACAATTTTATAAAAACATTCATATTATTTCAGACTTTATGGATAGTACAAAAGAACTATGTGATAAAACTATAACACAAATAAAACAAATGAATGTTGCGTTAAAACCATACAAATCGTATGAATATTTTTTGAAAAAAAACAATGACCAAAAAGAAGTGCTTGAATCTATATTACAAAAAATATCATTTATTTTTCCTTATAAAAACACTCTTTGTAGATTATCACAAATAGGGTATATTATGACTTTATATTATAGCTTATTTTACGATAAAAAATACAATGAAGCCTTTGTGTATTCAAGATCCTTGAATGTTTACGTAAAAGATATGAATGTATTCAAAAAAATACACGCCAAGAAAAAGTTGAATTGTTGTGTCTTTGATAAAGATAAAACCTATATGAAGTCGTCGTTTTATTTAGCAAATATACAAGATAAACCTGTAAAAAATAATATTACAATTGATAAACATATTATGATTACTGGACCAAACGCATCAGGAAAGACCACCTTAATAAAGTCTGTTTTATTGAATTTTATTTTGTCTCAACAACTTGGGATGGGTTGTTACAAAAAAGCTAATATTCATATATACGACCATTTCCATTCTTATTTGAACATTCCAGATACATCTGGTCGCGATAGTTTATTTCAAGCAGAAGCCCGGCGTTGTAAAGATATTTTAAATGTAATCGAACAAAAGAAAAATGATAGGCATTTTTGTATTTTTGATGAATTATATTCTGGAACAAATCCTAACGACGCGGTTTTATGTGCTGAAATTTATTTGAAAGGATTAACTCAATACACAAATGTTGAGTTTTTATTGACGACACATTACATAACATTATGCGAAAATATAAACAAAAAAAACTCCCTTATAAAAAATATTAAAATGAATGTAGTGGAACATAAAGATAAACTAGAATATACGTATAAAATAAAAAAAGGAATATCATATATCCATGGGGGTAAACAAGTTCTAAAAGACTTGGATTATCCGGAACAATTATTTGTTTAATTTCGTTTAAAACAATTAAAGAATAATATATATATTAATGTATATGGGTCTATTGGATATTAGTGGTTTCTTTACTGGATTAATTATAAATTTATTATTGGTTACGCTAATATGCTATTATTTTAAGAGAAAATATGAAAATATCGAAGCAGCACAAATGGAACAAGCAAAATTGTTATATGATTTGCTAAAAAATTCGAACTCATCTGAAAAAACAACTTCAACAAGTAATGTAAAGAATATTGAATTAAGCGACGAAATCGTTTCTCGAGCACAAGAAGATTTTGAAAGTGATTATAGCGAAGAAACAAGCGAAGAAGAAGATGATGAAGAAGAAGTTTGTATAGAAGATAACAAGGTGGAACCAGAACACAAAGAAGTTTTATTAGAAGATTATAATAAAATGAGTGTAAAATCATTAAGGGATTTTCTTACGAATAAAGGAGTCAAAACAAATCATAAAATGAAAAAAAACGAATTAATTGGATTATTGACCAATAAAAAATCTTTGGTGGTAGATTTAGCATTTGAAGAAGAAGAAAAAGAAGAACCAGAATTGCCAGATATTTCATTAGTAGATTAAATTAAATATTTTCTTATAATAATGAATTTTATAAACAAAGATGAAGGATTTCCTATTTTAGAAGATGGTAGACGATTTACAGATTATACACAGAGTTCTGTTAAACACGAAAAAATAAAAAATGAATATGGTATTCATAATAATCGAACATATAAAGAGTTTTTAATAAAAAACGCAGACCTTATGATGAAACGTAATTTTGATGAAAAAAAAAAGGTAAATAATACACCTAGTTATATAGAAAAAAATATACACAATGTTCCTTATAAGTTTAAAGGTGTTATGGATACAAGTAACCCCGAAATGTATTCTTTTTCGGATATGAAAAATGTATATTTATCGCGCGAACAATTGGATTCAATGCGAAAGCGTCAATATGTAAAATGAATATAAAATGAATATTATATATAATATATGATTTACGTTAGTATAGATGTTGGTATACGAAACTGTGCTTATATATTATATGAAAGTGATACAAATACTATAATCAAATGGGATATTATTGAATTATGCGACAAATCTATATGTGCCTCCAAAGTAAATTTAATTGATATAGGGAAAAATGCCTCCAATATATTCCATAATGTATTTTCAAATTATGATATTGATGTAGTGATTATAGAAAATCAAATAGGTCAAAACGCCATACGTATGAAAACGTTACAAGGGATGATTACTATGTTTTTTATTTTACAAGGGTGCGAAGACGTAAAACATTGGAACTCTTGTCATAAATTAAAAGGGTATGATATACCAGCAAAAACAACTTATTCGCAACGAAAAAAGTGGAGTATAAATATTACGCAAAACATTGTACAAGAAGAATATAGTAATTGGGAATGTTTTTATAATAAACATAAAAAAAAAGATGATCTAGCTGATTGTTTTTTACAATTAAGAGACGTATTAAGAAAAAATAAATGATATGTGTGCGATTAAATATAAAGTAAAAACATATAAGATAATATAATGGAAGAAATTATAGATTTAGATAGTGAAAATGTAAATATCACAGACCCAACCATTTCAAAACCCGAAGTAGACTTTGGTGGTGGAATTGAATTACTTATGAATGATAAAAAAAAGAGTTCAAGTAAACCAAATGTTGAACATTCTATTGAAAAAGAACTAAATGATTTAAATGATATTGAAAATATAGAAATACCAAATATTGGTAAAAAAACGGTTCATATGGAACACAATAATTCCGGATTTAAAAAAATGGATGAAATAAACATTGAGAAAGAAATAAAACATGTAGAACATAAAACAAAAGAAGAAACATTAAAAGAAAAGTTCAATTATTTGCGGAAATTGGAACAACTTGAATCGAAAGGCGTACAACTATCGAAACGTTATAGTATGGATTCATCTTTAGATGAAATGAAAGGAGAATATGAAAATATTATCACTGAAAAAGAACGAACCAATAGTGTTAAATTTCAAGGTAAAGTGTTAACAACATTGATTACTGGTATTGAATTTTTAAATAATAAAATAGACCCGTTTGATGTTAAACTAGACGGGTGGTCGGAACAAGTCAGTGAAAATTTAGAAGATTATGATGATATCTTTTCTGAATTACACGAAAAATATAAATCCAAGGCAAAAATGGCACCGGAACTTAAACTATTATTCCAATTAGCAGGTTCAGGGATGATGATACATATGACCAATACAATGTTTAAATCGGCGATGCCTGGTATGGACGACATTATGAGGCAAAATCCTGATCTAATGAACAGCTTTACGAAGGCTGCCGTAAATTCTATGGAACAAAACAGCCCCGGATTAAGTAATTTTATGAATGACTTTGGTATGAGTCACAGCGAATCCCCTGAACCATCAGGACCATCCAACGTCCGCGAAGACATGAAGGGTCCCGGACCCGATAATATCAATACTTTATTGAACAAATTAAATAAAAAAGTAGATTTAGAACAACCGAACGAAAGTGTTATTAGTGTAGAAGATATGGATAATTTAAGTAATTCTTCCGCTCCAACTATGAACCGCCGTAAACGTAAAAGCGATAAAAATACGATTCGTTTAGCAGTTTAAATTTAATTATATAATGAATGTATGGATAGTAATTATATACAGCTTCAACAAAAACTACAAGGATTGAAGGCGTCTATTAATGAAATTTCGCGTATTATTGAAAAAAAAAGTGATATGGTAAATAGTTTAAAAGAACAGCAAATTGAAATTAACAAAAAAATTGCGATCGAAGAATCAAGCTTGAACGAAAATATTCAAAAAAAAAATGAATACGAAAACTTATTGAGCGAAGCAACAAATAGTTATAAACAATTAGAAGACGCGGTATCTTCCATATTAAATATGATTAATAATAAATCATAAAAAGGTTTCATATAATATTGTATGGTTTATTTACCCGAGGACATACAAAATTATATATTTTCTTTTTTGCCTATTGTGTCAGAAGAAAAAAAACGGTTGAATTCTATTGTACTAAATTATAATTATTATTTTATACGTGAATTGGACCATACATTTAAAGATGACATTATAAATGTATATAATTATTGGTTAAATATTAACAAAAACATAAAGGATTTTTTATCTATAAATGATAAACATACCATGCTTCAAATACGGGATTTTTACAATTTTGCTATTCTATATGGTGATTTAATAAAAACGTCGAGTTCATTTTAATAAATAAATACAGAAAAATATGAAGGGCACTTTTATCTAATATTTTCTTTCTTTCTTCAATAGGAGCAATTTGAAGCCATATAAAAACGAGTTCATATTATGGTCCGTGATATGATTATATTTTAATACATTTAGCATTTCGCTTGTGATATCTTCATTCAATGCTTCGAATGTTTTTTTCATTACTTGTCTTTTTATAAAGAGGAGTCTGGTAAGTTTACCATATATTAGTATTTTTTTAGGTATTGTCGCAAGCATCATTTCTTTCTAGTATTACGATTTATTTTTTTATTCAATTTTTTATTACATGTTTTATTTATTTTTTTGCCACCAATAAGTTTACTTGTTAAACGATTAATTTTATATTTTATTTCTTTACACGACGTGCTCGATGTAAATTCTTTAGTTTGTAAAAATAATTTAACTTCAATAATATATTCTGGCTTTGAAATGTCTAAAATGGTTTCAATGTTTTTTTTATATTTATTTTTTCTATTTACATTTATTTTTTCAATTGGTCTGGTATAATCGTTTAACTCCATTCTGTATTGAGAATTTTTATCTTTTGTATTTTTTCTTTGTTTAAAATGTAATGAATTGTTTTTTTCAAATAACATTTCTAATACATCTTTAAATTTGTCTCTTGGTATCACATATGATTTATATGTCTCACTTAATGTATCATAATAACTATCCAAATCTGAATAAGTGGAAGCATTATAAGGACCACTTAATATGCCTTGTTTATATTCTTCATATTGGCTTATCAAGAAATCCTCATATTTTTTTAGTTCAGTTGGATTTTTCAAATAGTTTAGTACATCCACAGATGTAGGTTTATCTTTTTTCAAAAACTTTTTAAATGTTGTTTTATCTATAGTATTTTTTTTGGGTATAAAAAGTTCATAATTTTTAGTGGTATCATTATTATCTAAATTCTTATATTTTAATAAGTTATAATTATCATCATTAAATACTTTTATTTTACCCGAATCAATGCTTACTACAAAATCAGTTCTCGGGTCATCTTTATTGCTTATAATTGGTTTATTTACTGTTGAGTCTCCGGAATCTTCATCTTCATTTATTATTTTATATGTAAATCCGAAAAAAGTTTTTTTTACAAAACATTTAAATTTTAATGTCTCATATTTAGTTGAATTTGGATTTAAAACTTCTTTTAATCTTACATAAAACCAGTATTTAGGTCCACCTATTTTCTTTAATTTCCCTATACATCTATAATAACTATCCACTTTAAAATTTGAGTTTATATAATCGACACCAAGGTCATCGGAAACGCTATTAATATATGTTTTGTTTAATTTCACATCAGATAATTCATAATAATAGGCTGGATGGATTACATCAAAATCCTTGTCTAAATATTCAGGTTTATATAATATAACAAATTTATCAAATAATTGACGATTGATAATATTTTTAATGATAGATTTGTCTCTTTGAAAATAAAATAAATATTCATAAAATTGTATCAATTTAGTTTCTTTATTTTTTGTTTTCTCATTCAAATATTTGAAAAAATCTTTTATAGGTATATCTAGTTTAGGTATTATAGTTACATTGTTTACAATTGGTAAATCCGACAAAAATTTCTTGAATGAACTATCAAATACATCAGTATACTTAATGCTTTTCAGTTTTTTGTTAGAATATTTATAACGATATTCCAAATCAGTCTCATTGTATAAAGGTACGTAAAAGGTCACTTCTTTTACTCCTGTTTCTTTAACGACATTAAATAATGTTTCCCGAACTTTGTCTCGGATTAAATTTTCACGCCCATAATCATAATCAATTATTTTTGTTGACGGTTTTTCTTTAGGATAAATGATATAAGTATCCTTCTTTTTAAAAATATTATCATATTTATAATCTTCAAGCAATTCTTCTTTAATATTTGTATCTTTAAACATATCCGTCTTTAAAAGTTCCTCTTTGTTTTTTTCATTATCAAAATCATACATCGTTATGGTCGGTTTAATCACAACCGAAATATACTTATACGCATTGTACATATATAAAACTATAGAAATTAAATAAAATTTTCTTTAAATAAGGCATATTCTTCTATGTCATTTTCTTTGTGTTTCTTTTGTGAATGGGCACGTTTAAGAATGTCAATCGAATCGTTTATTTCTTTTTGAGTTATGTTGCCGGACAAATCTTTCACTTTACATTGGTTAGGTATTATACAATATTTACTTTGTTCATTTAACAAATAATCCGCTAAAAGTAAAAATAAAATCGTCATTAAAATAGATATAAATATGTCTCGTGTACCCATCCATATAACCGCAAACAAAAGCAATTGTTTACCAAAAATATATTTCACATAATATTCTTGTGATTTACTCAATTCCAACGTGGCGTATCGTGTACATATATTCATAATAAGAATAATGAACCCCGCAAATATTTTGTTATTGTTTAAAGAATGATAATAATCCAAGTAACTAAATTTATACTTTGTCATTTACTATAATATATATATTTAAATTATAGTAAAAAAATATACTGATTATTTAAGTATGGCTTTTGCTTTTAATGCGGCTTTAATAAAAAACGATGAACCAACACCGGTTTTAGAAAAACCAAAAATAAATAAAGATAATTTAAAGCAATTATTAAAACCAACGGTGGAAAAATCAAAAGAAATACCTAGCGAAATTGACATAGTAAATATTCATTCTAATATTCAAGAAGAAAATGACGATGAATTAGCACAATTTTATCACAAAGAATCCACGCCACAATTAATACAACCCTCTAATGAATTTATACTAGAAGAAGGACCTCCTTCTATAGGAAACCCTTTATTAAATAAAATAAATCATATTTTAGAATTATTGGAACAACAAAAAGAAGTAAAAACAAACCAAAAAAATGAAGAAATTGTATTGTATTGTTTTTTAGGACTATTTATTCTTTATATTATAGATTCCTTTGTAAGTATTGGTAAATATAGTCGTTAAGTGGATTTTGTAAATATTGCCATTCGAAATGTCCCTAAGTCAACGTCTTTCATAAATTTTAATCCTTTTAAACTTGCTTCATAAATTAAATTATCCAGTTTGATTTGTTGATAATTCCATATATTTTTACGCTTTAGTGTATGTTTATTATAAATATTTTCAGTAACAATAGAATATCCAGCATTTTTTTCTACATTCAATGAAAAATTATAATGATACAAAAATTTTTCACGAGGGTTATGTTGTATGATATCTTTAATATGATCTATATTAGGTAAATAAGTGATGAATAAAAATCCTTTATGAATCAGCCATCCGTAACAAACACTTAGAAAATCACCTAGTTCGTATTTAGTATGAATACTAAACAAAGGACAAATAATATGTGTATTTAATTTTGTTATATAAGGATTGTATTTACCATATTGAAATTTTAATTCTGGATACAATTGTTTAGCATAGTTTATCATATACGAAGACGTTTCTAACCCAGTAATATTTGCGTAATTAGAAAGAAGTTGAACCATATGTCCTGTTCTACAATCTAAACATAAAACATTACTGCTTTTTCTTAAATAAGGAACGATTTGTTCGCATTCTTTAGTATGTATAGGTAAAGTATCGTATAAATCATCGTATATTTTCGCATAAAATCTGTCTAAAATATCGTGGTCTATTTTTATCAAAGAACTCTCTTCTAATACAGTGAACCCTTCTTGTCTCGAAAACATAAAATACAAATACAATAATATCAATAAGATTAATAGTTTCATCATAATCATTTGTTATATTATTTTATTTTTTTTTTAGTTTCAATATAAGAATGGAAAAATGTAAAATAATAGACAATCGTAAATCGTTTTCTCGTTTATCATTTTCAAATCATAAAAAATCGAACGTTATACAAGAACTTACCGAATCTTTATATTATAAAAAAAGAGACGATGCTTTACATTGGACGGCTGAAATGATATGTAGTGGATATTTGGCGGATTTATGGAAAATTTATATTATGTTTTATTGTAAATATATACATATTCATAATATAAAAATACCCATATATTTATGTAAAAAATTAGAAGAATTCAAAGGTATTTCGACTAAAACTGATTTTAAAAACGACGATACCACAAGAAATATTTTTTTTACAATTACACTCATTTTTTGCGAGACAAAAAATGAACACTCTTTGCTTTCTATGCCTTTTTCATTTAATTTAGAAAAAATGTACGACCATTTGAATGCGGATAATGTAGAATATATAAAACCATTTTTTAAGCAACAAGACCCAAAAGAGTTTTATATACCCCTAAATGAGTTGGTCTATCATATAGACAATACAAAAGATAAAACCAGCATTATTTATTGGTTAGATTGGTTGATAGACTATGATGTATATTTGACAAAAAAAAAGAAGAATGTTTACATAGTACCGCGTGGGAATATGTTGTTCAAAGATGATAAAAAAAATAGAAATATTATATGGTTATTATGGGATATTTTATTAAAAAAATCTAGCCATTGTAAAGATATTATACAACAATGTATACAATGTTTATATGTGTTATTTCAACATAAATATTCGGTGACTTCTAATAAAACATACAAAGGTATATTATATGTAGTAGTTCATTTGATATATTCACAGGACATCAATATGAATATAAAATTAATAGAAAACACAGGACTGTTTAAACATTTATACGATAATACCCAAATTATTTTTAGTGAAATAAAAGTAAAAGAAGTTTGGATAGAAGAGACAAAAACTGAAAAACAAAAATTATACGATTCGTTATACGCCTGTTGAACCAAACCCACCTGACCCTCTCGAAGTGTTGACACCTAAATCCGTTTTTTTATCGACCAATTCTACCACAATGGGTAAAACATCAGGAGAGACAATTTGTAAAAATCGCTCGTGTTTATTTACTTGTATAGGTGTTGAAGAATATATAACGTCAAACATACCTATTAGACATCCTCTATAACCAGAGTCAATGATGCCTACATTATTTGCCAATCTTAATTTTGTTTTAGAAATACTTGACCTAGGATACATATAAAACCCACTATTGTATTGTTTTGTATTGTAAGCATTTAGGACATTTTTATCCGAAGATATTTTTTTAATTATTTTAGCGCTACACATCACTTTAAAATCCATTTTATTCACTTTGTCTGACATGATAATTTGGTCTTCTGGATTCCATAAGTCAAACCCTGCGTCGATATGTTGTATATCATTGGACATATTTAAATGATGTTTATCAATAGACTCCATATATTTATCTTTTAATTCTTGGTCTTCCACATAAAGTTTCAAATACATAAATTGACCATAATAATTCAATAAATCATTTTGTAAATTTGTAAACATACTATTCATACAATCGTTATTTATTTAAATCTGTTTAAAATATATTAATGGCATTAAGTGAAAAATATAACGAAATGTATGGCGACGGAGAGAACTTTTCTGAAAATGTAAATAAAAATATCTTTAGAAACGCGACCAATAATTATACAAATGATGATTTTAATAATGATAATGCTATGAATCGAAGTTTAAATAATGCTATGAATCGAAGTTTAAATAATGATAATGCTATGAATCGAAGTTCAAATAATACTTCAACAAACAATACTTTATGGTATATATTTTTATTTATAATACTAGGCAGTATATTATTTGCTTTATTTTACTTCAGAGACAATATTATACAAATGTATAGAGATGTCATAAAACCAAAACCCAACGTAAATAACGAACTGAGACAATTGAACAAAAGTATAAAAGAAGAAAAAGAAAAACGCGAAGAAAAGGAAAAAGAACGGGAATTAAAAAGCAAAAAAGAAAAAGGAGGTGTAAATCAATTGTTGAATAAAATAAATTATAACAGTAACCAAATTGCTAAAGAAGATGGTTATTGTTATATTGGATATGATAGAGGAATGAGAAACTGTAGCGAAATACACCAAGGAGAAACATGTATGAGTGGCGATATATTTCCTTCTTTAGAAATTTGTATGTTTCCTAATTTAAGAGAATAATTATAAACTGGTTTCAAACGGGATGTTTTGGTCGTAAACAATATCACTACAATGACCCTTCTGTGTTTGACAAGATTCTATATTTTGTGTGTCTCTTATCATTTTTAATGTTGCTTGACTGAATCTACTTTTAGACGTAACTGAATTTTTGTATGTATTTTTTTCACTCAATGGTAATTGATTATTTTTATATTGTAGTATTTCTGCTTTACGACGCATTTGTCTCGTTTTATAATCATATTGTTCAAATGAAATATTTCTTCCGTTGGTTCTTCCATCTCTAGTACGAAAATATATATCATCATAAATGTTTACACCTTCGCGATTTTTATATTCTCGTAAATTTGCCAAGGCTATAAACTCTGGATTACCTTCACGAAATTCAAGCTCTATATTATCCGATATATCTGCTAAAATAAGAGAAGAAATATCTTCTATATATTTTGTTCTGGATATAGTTACAAGGCTCATACAATAAAGAATTAAAATAATTCTTTTCGAATATCTTCTAATGAAGCATTTACACCTAATACAGCATCTTGGTCATTTGGCGCATGAATACTTACAAGTTCACCTTTTTCGTTGATGCTTTGGGTTAATTTGTTATTGGTTTCTTTTGCCTTTTTCATATTTTCTTCAATCGCATTTATTTTCGATTCTTTTACTCTTGCTTCAAAATTTTGTTTTGCTTTATCTTCATTAATCTTTTTCTCGTGCATTAAATCATTTAATTCTTTCTCTAAATATTGAACATTACCAGTTTTGTACGCTTCTGGATGATAAGGCAACCAAATTCCTACTGGTCCTACGTATACATCGTGGTTCGGGTCTGTTTCTCTTAACATTTTACTACGTTGTTCTGCTTCTTCTTGGGTAGAAAATACGCCACGCACTTTTAGTCCTCGGACACTGGTTTGAAAAGCGTTTTCTTTTAAAAATTCCTTTTCAAGAACATCTTCTTGTTTATCTATAAAATTCTTATAATCATCACTCACGTCCACTTTTAGTTTATCTTTGAATGTATCTACAAAAGAGTCATATTCTTTATTTAATTCTTCAATGGGAATATTATATTTATAAGAGACAAAATTAATAAATTCAATGAATTTACTCATCGATTTTACGATATCGTATTGTTGAACAAAACGTTCAAAATAAAATAATTCTTTTTTCTTGATCAAGTGTTCTGGAGAAACAAATGATAAGCATACAAACTTCTGTTCAGCAATGGGTCTATCTTCATCTAATAAATCAACATTCATTATTATAGAATAAATAAATCCTTTATATATTTTTTATGGTTATATTATTTTTATATTTATAAAATATAATGTTGAACTTTAGAGAATTGTTAAAACGCGTCATTAAATATTTAGTAGAAGGTTTGATGGTATCTATTGCCGCATACGCCATTCCAAAACAAAGTTTGAAATTGGATGAAATAGTTCTTATTGCTTTAGTTGCCGCAGCAACATTTAGTGTATTGGACACGTATTTACCAACTATGGGAACGAACGCGCGAACTGGTGCCGGCTTTGGTATTGGTGCGAATCTAGTCGGTTTCCCAGGCGGGCTATAAAGTAGATATAAATTCCCAATCTAGTTCCCGACATATGTTTTTCCATATTTCGTCTTGTTCTACCTTTTTTTGTTCTTTTAACATTGGGAAATGTTTAAGATAACTTGTTTCGCCTAATAATTCACATAATTTATAAAGTGTATAATAATAATTTAAAAAATTTACTCTATCATTAGGACAATATTTCGAATATGGTATTTGAATATCCATAAATAAATTACATAACGTTTCTTCTAATTTGGGGCTCATTACAGGTGGTTTTATACCAAGTCGGTCTTTAATAAAAGGTATATGTTCATAATATTTATTGTATCCCAATTTTTTTAAGATTTCTTTTGTTTTCTTATTGGTCAATTCGCTCAATTCTATACGTTCTTTTTTGACTTGATTTTCTATTTGTGAAATGATTTCATGTGGTATATCGGTAGACTCTTTTGCTTGAAATTGAGACAAAATTTCTCTAAAATGATTGATCCTTTTATAAGCATAAAAAGAAATTTCTTTAGGAGGGTCTTTATAAGACGGCTTGTCATTTTCTACAAAAAATGTTTCGTTGTTGAAACAATTATTACACAATAAAATACCCTCTGAAATAATTTTTATCATTTCTCCTTTTGAACACTTGCTACAAACACTATTGTCAAACATAAAGTCGCTTATGTTCATACTACTAAAATTATTTTTTTTAATATAATTTTGGATACTTTTATTTAAAATATTGATACTATCATCTTCTTGTTGATTAAAAAAACGTTGTATCATTTTTTTAGGGTTCTGGTTTATTTCAATCTTTTGTTTACATTCGAAATAATTGAATAAATCATTCGAGTTATTTAGTAAATAATCATTTTTCTTTTTCTTTAAGCGATATAATCTTTGTTGTTCGTCTTTTTGTAATTCACTATTTTCTTGTTTATTATTTAATATTTTATATTCAGCTTGATTGATGTCATTTAAATAATTGGTGTATAAATTATCAATGGTAAGTTCTTTCATCATTATATTATACAATTAGTAGGTCTTTAATCGTTTAATTTGTTTATATATTTTTCGGTATTTAAATAGTTTAATTTTTATATTAACAATATAATCATATATTATTATGGATCGTATGATGAAAAAAAAGTTCATATTAAACGCCATTATGAATGGTTGGAAAGTAAAAAAAAGAAATGATAATTGTTATGTATTTAAAAAAAACAAGAAATACGTGTATAATTATAATAGTCCTTTGTTATTGAAACAATTTATACAGAAAAATTTAATTAATTAGAATTTTATTTTTTTTTTCTTTTGTTAGATTATAGAATGGGTGGTGGACTTATGCAATTAGTAGCTTATGGCGCACAAGATGTATATCTTACGGGTAACCCCCAAATTACTTTCTGGAAAGTGACTTATCGTAGACACAGCAATTTTGCTATGGAGTCTATTGAGCAAACCTTCAATGGTCAAGCCGATTTCGGTCGCCGGGTAAATTGTACTATTTCGAGAAATGGCGACCTTGCTTACCGCACTTACTTACAAGTAACTTTGCCAGAAATTAATCAAAGTCTAGCTGCGGGCGATGTGTATGCTCGTTGGTTGGATTTCCCTGGTCACCAGTTGATTGAACAAGTCGAAGTCGAAATTGGCGGTCAGCGTATTGACAAACACTATGGCGACTGGATGCAAATTTGGTGCCAATTGACCCTCGACAAGAACCAAGAAGCCGGATACAACAAGATGGTTGGCCAAACTACCCAATTGACCTTCATGACGGATCCATCGTTCGCGGACGTGGATGGCCCGTGTGATTCCAACGCACCAAGACAAGTGTGTGCCCCTCGTAATGCTTTGCCAGAAACGACCCTATACGTCCCTCTTCAATTCTGGTTCTGTACCAACCCTGGTCTTGCTCTCCCCCTTATTGCTCTACAATACCACGAAGTCAAAATTAACCTTGATTTGCGCGCGATTGATGAGTGCTTGTGGGCTGTAAGCTCTTTGTCCCCAAGTTCGTCTGCGGATGTAAAAGTAACCGCGGCATATGCTCAGTCGTTGGTTGCCGCGTCTCTTTACGTGGACTACATTTACCTTGACACCGATGAACGCCGACGCATGGCGCAAAACCCTTCGGAATACCTCATTGAACAGCTCCAGTTCACTGGGTCGGAGTCCGTTGGTTCGTCATCCAACAAAATCCGTCTCAACTTCAATCACCCTTGTAAGGAGCTTGTTTGGGTTGTACAACCAGATTGTAATGTAGATTATTGCGCCGGTACCCAAGGCGATACTACATTGTTCAAGGCTCTTGGTGCTCAGCCGTTCAATTACACGGATGCGGTTGATGCTCTACCTAACTCCATTAAGGCGTTCGGTTCTGATGCAGCGGTCGACGGACAAAACGCATTCATTAGCGGTGGATTGCTCCAACAAGCCGAAGCCCCACAAACCAGCGATGCTGTATGGTCTCTCGCAAATGACGATGGCGCAGACTGGGCTCTTGGTGGTGGTACTGTTACTGGTTCGGGTGTGTCGGACGCCGGTACTTTCGTACTCGCGGAAACTTCCCTCAACATGCACTGCTGGGGTGAAAATCCTGTGGTTACTGCCAAGCTTCAGCTCAATGGTCAAGACCGCTTCTCGGAGCGTGAAGGTACTTACTTCGATCAAGTACAACCTTTCCAGCACCACACACGTTACCCTGATACTGGTATCAACGTATATTCGTTCGCTCTTCGCCCAGAAGAACACCAGCCATCGGGAACTTGTAACTTCAGTCGCATTGATAACGCCACTCTCCAATTGGTTCTATCGAATGCCACGGTCGAAGGCACCAACACGGCGAAAGTCCGCGTGTATGCCCGTAATTACAACGTGCTAAGAATTATGTCGGGTATGGGTGGTCTCGCATACAGCAATTAAACATTTTTGTTGTAAACATTATTTTATAAATATGTATTTTTGTATATTTATAAATTAAAAGATTAATATAGTCACATTGTTTATACAAATATGTATATAAAATATATTAAGCATGAATGAAAATTAAACTTACCAGATAATTACTTAAATTGATTTACTCGTAACTTAACAATCTTGAAAATATATTCAGCAAATCTAAAAATAAATTCACTGATAATAGCGGATAATTGGGGTATTTTACACATATAGACGCATAATGATACAAACGATTTGTATCATACAATAAAAAAACGGAAAATAATAAAATCACAATATAATCCATCATATTTTTTAAATAATCACTATATTGATTTGTCAAGATAAAATACAATTCTGTAATGATAATCGCAAATAATCCAAGCATCAATCCCGCCATTACTTTTTCATATGTTTGTTTCAAAAATTTGGGTATTACATTGGCGAATAATGTCAAACATAAAAACAAGATGAATGTTGAAATAAATGCCCTTTCTACTTTATCTTTAAACTTTTCAAGCAAAGGAGATAATAAAAGAGACACCGACCCCAAGAATACAAGCCAACCAAAATGATTTGTCAAATATCCTTTTTTACTGAATAATGGTCTTATAGATAAAAATATAATAGAGACAAAAGATAAAATAATGGCTACATACATAGGGGGTTTCCACGAAATAGATTCGTATAAATAAATAAAGCTCGCACATAAACTTACAGACAAAGCTAAATATAAGTATACATTCATCACAAAATGATTACACGTTGGGGCACCTTTCGAGAAAGCAAACGTATACACTAATAAAGCGATTGTAAGTGTTAATATAAAAGGAATCATATATATTAGACGCTATATTTTTTTTTAACTTCCAAATAAGCCAAGAATTTATTATTGTAATGATTCAATATATATTTGTTTAATTCCGCAGGCGTTATGGTACCATTATAATCAAACTCTTTAAAAAGTTCACCACAAGGTTCTTCATAGAAAAAATCAAACATTTCTATAATCATTTCTAATGTACAAAAACCAACTTCCAAATTGACATCAATTCGTCCCGGTCGTATGAATGCTTTGTCTAATTTTTCAATATGATTGGTCGTGACAATCAAAATACGACCCGGTGTCTCCAAAATACCATCTAATAAATTTAAAATAAACGACAAAGATAATTCTTCACCAAACACATATGGGTTTTTTTGTTCAGCACTCGGTGGAACTACACTATTTTCACGCTTATAAATAATATCCGTCAAACAATCGATGTCTTCAATGACATAAATTCGTTCATCCATAGATATATTAAAATGTTCCGTTTTGTTATCTACCAACACACTTAGTTTTTCATCAAAAAACAAATTACGAAGTTGTGCTTGCGTAGTATCTTTGTATAACTTAATATTGATGACATGACGATTTGTATCTTTGGCAATCGATTTTATAATGGAGGTTTTGCCAGTCCCGGGTGGTCCGTGCAATAATATACCAAGTGTATGCGGAATACCCTTTTTAATATACCAATTTTTGTTATTAATAAACATATTTACTCTCTCTTTTATTGCGGTCAAATGCATACCAAAAATATTATGTAAAGATTTGTTCGTATTGAAAGGTGTCATATGAAACGTAATATGTTTAGGTGCCTTATCCAATTGTATGACCCCTTCTTGGTCTTTCGGCAAAGTCACGTGCTTTTCGTCAAAGAAATACTTTTGAACACCTAATTTATTTTTTTGTTCATACATATATTGTTTGGTCAACTTATCCACAAAATATTTCATTTCATTCAATGTTTTACTATAAGAAATAAACTTGATTTTGTAAGATTTATCATCGTTTTCGTCGGTCGTTATATTGGATACTAAACATTCGTAATCGTTGTCCAATACAAATTTATGTTCATTCATTACGGAAAAGTTGTTACAATACTTCAAATGTTTGGATTCATTGTGGTTGACAATATAGTAATTGATTGCGTTAAAAATAATATCATCGCTGTTTTCTTTTTGAATAAATTGTATAGATGAAGTCACTTCTTTTTCTTTTTCTTCTTCGTGAATAAAAATAGGGACTTTTTCTTTTAATTTATTTTCAATATATTTGATACAAGCGTTTTTAATGACAGGTAAATAAGGGGTGATATTCATAACTAGTAATGTAGTAAGAATATGATAAATAGAAATATTTTCTTTCATCGTCATCATACTTATCATATTTGAATTCATCATATGATTTATCATTTGACTATCCATTATAATATACAATGTATAGTATATTTATATTAAAACATTTGTAAATCATTCATCATTTCATCTATAGAAGTAACCTCCATAGATTTTACATTATCAATAATATCTTCTTCCACATTTGGGACCAATTTTATGTCAAACCATTCCACACCGTATTCCGACAATTGGTTTAAAATATGACGACTCATCCACACATAATTGTATATATTTTTCTTTTCACTATAAATAGAATATTCACACGGTTTACAAAATATGTCAATCCCTATATAAGCACACAATTGTTTATGTTCCCTAAATACTTGTTTGTTTACTTTATATTTTTCGGTGATTTTAAAAACGGGTTCGTTATATTGATCCATATAGTCTTCAAATCGTGCTCGTTGATTTTCTTCAATAATCACTAGTTGACATGGGTGACTATAACTATTTATATTATACATATCACAAAATACAATAATGTCTACATTAGACAAAAACGGATTTTTAAATATTTCTTTTGGCTTGATATATACATTATCATAAGTATATGGAGGAACATCTTTTAGGTCATTAAAGAATATAGTAGTCGTAATACGATTCATACAAATCTCACATTCTTCATTTACCCATACGTAATCCAATGTTTGTTGTGTCATAATTAATCTTTGTTTGTTTATGTTTTATTTGTATCTAGTTTATTTTCAATTTTAAAAATTGATAGGTTTCTTGTGTTTTAAATACTATAAAAATGATGAAAACACTATTGTATTTGTTATGGTGTATGTCGTATTACGAGTATTCATCTAAGGCGCCACGATGGATGGAGGGCGTATATTGGGGATATAAAACAAACGATGAATTAGAAACCATATCTTCTTCTTTTCAAGAAAATGGTTATGTTATTATTCGCAAAGCATTGCCATTAAAAGTTGTAGATGAACTTTACCAAAGATTTCCAAGGCAGAATACAATAGCTACTTCTTTTATAGAATATGTCGTTTCACATAGTATGGGACAATTTTCAACATTGGGTGGTTTATGGGTCAACGATGATGTATTTTACTATGTTTGGACAAAATCAACGATTCTGTCTATGTTAGAAGCTTGTATGGGGACAAACCATATTCGTTTGTTGACGGATTATGTGGTTGGTATTAAAGGTGGTGTCAATGAACACAATATTGTAGGTAAATATCATAGTGATTCTACTAGTTTTGATATAATAGATCAATATGGTATAAGTGTTTGGATACCATTGACAGATATTTATCCAGACACAGGTGGTTCAATTATTATGATTGGGAATAATAAAATAGACCCTATATGTTTAAAACAAGATAAGCAATATAGCAAATATTGTATTCAACAATTTCAAGATAATCACGAAGTGAGTTCTTATTCCAAAGGAGATATACTACTATTCTCTCAAAATAGTATTCATAAAACACAATTATTATTAAATAATACGTGGAGGTATGCTTTGATTGGTCAATTTTTCGACGGAAATAAAGCCTCTTTTCAAAAAACAAACAGTGGAATAGTACAGCGTAAAAAATCATGTAAATCATATGAACCAAACTACCAAACAAATATTCTTCATTCATCGTGTTTTCCAAAGATTGGTTCGATTCAAGATACACGTAAATATATTACACGAGATTCAAAAATAAAAACTATCATAAAAATCGTCTCAAATTTTAGACATTATCATTATTAAGTTATTTTGTACCTCCGTTATATTTAACAGCTAAATTTGCTTCAAGTAACATATCCGAAATATTTTTATTGTCGTAATACACGTTGGCTAAAATTCGTCCATATTTTTCGATTTCAACGTCTTTCAATTCTACCATTTTATCCATAATTAAATTACTCACAAAATCCCTAGACAAAATGGCGTTTTCTTTTTCTAGAGGGTCTTTTGTTCTTAATTCAGGTGTGTCAATCCCCTTTAAACGAACAGAAAAACGGTATAATGTTGATTCATCATAATGAAGTTTGGTCGCGACCGTAATAGTGTCTCCGTCGTACACTTTGATTACTTTACCAGAATGAATTGGTGGGATAAATGGGACAGTATCTTTGTATTGGACGTTTTCCATAATATAATAATATTTATCTTATCTTTATATTATTATATGAAAACATTTATGACCCATAAAGGTATTGAAAACTTTTTTAGAACAAATATAACTAGCAACTGGATATATGATGAAAAAAATGTTTTGAGACAAATAGAACAATGGAATAAACAATTACCTTGGATAAGACCATATTATGCTATGAAATGTAACCCGTCGTATGATTTATTAAAAACATTAACTACTCGAATGAAATATAATAATATCGGGTTATGTGTTGCGTCGTTACAAGAATTTCTATTAGCACAAAAATATACACACAATATAATATATACAAACCCACATATGATTTTGTATGAAAAAAAGCATTTATTTAAATTATTTAATCAAAATTGTTTTAAAGTAGTAGATACGATGGAAGAACTAGAACAATTCATAGGACGAAATGTAAATGTACTTATAAAAATGAATAGTTGTAACCATAATATAAATTCTTCACTGGATACAAAATTCGGGTGTACTTCACCCGAAGCATATGAATTGATTCATTATGCTAAACAACATAATATAAACATCCGAGGAGTATCTGTTCATATAGAGTCAAAGTCTAATTGTAAGCAGTCTTATATAGATGCGTATAAATATGTAAAACAAATTTTAGAATATTTGTCCTTGAGTTGTGTATATCCTGAACAACCAATATTGGACATCGGTGGCGGGTTATTGTATAATACAAATTTAGAAGAAGTATTGGGTTGGACAAAATATATACATTATGAAATCATTGCTGAAACTGGAAGATATTACGCAGAACCATCGTATCATTTATTAACAGAAATTATTGCCAAAACACGTCGTGGTATATTTTTAGATAATGGCATTTATCATGAATTAAACGTATATCACCGAGACCATTGGGAATTTCCAAAACTAGCTTATTATTATGACCACGAAAAAGATTCATTGGAGAAAGTAATGGAATATGAAGATACACGTATTTTTGGTCCAACGTGCGATTCATACGACCATATGGGTATATGTAGTTTTCCAAAAGATTACAATATGGGAGACCATATATTTTTGGAAAATATGGGTGCTTATACGAACGCAGGTAGTTGTAATTTTAATGGTATTTTGGGAGCGTCGTGTGTTTTATTTAATAAAACTTAATATATAATGTTGCTCGTTAAAATTGCGAGTGTATCCCTTTTATTGGATTTTATTTTTTTATCTTTTATGAAATATTACTTTAATTCTATGATACAAAAAATTCAAGGGTCGCCTTTGAAATTAAATATATTTGCAACCGCCGTAGTATATTTTATTATTATATTCAAAATATATTATTTCATATTTTTACAAAATTCTAGTTTATTATATGCGTTTTTACTTGGTTCAACCACATATGGTATATTTGAATTTACAAATATGGCTATATTTAAAGGATGGACTTATACGTCAGCTATAATAGATACATTGTGGGGCGGTATTTTATATTTTCTTACTACATACATTGTCAGACATATGATTTAAATTATATAGTTATATATATGAATATAGAGAAATTTAAGTATACAACCAAAAAAGACAGAAAAATATTTTCGAGTTTTCTTAAACAACATATAGGAGATATAACAGATTTGGTATTGGAAATGCCTTGGGATAGTTATGAATATAAAGGCCCTTGTATTTTAAGTCAAACTACCGAAGACGAAGAGCAGATATATACGCCAACTGAAATAATCGCAAAGTGTTATGATTTGCCTTATCATTTTATAGGTGGATGCGTTTATTATTTATATACAAAAAAATACCCAGATAAAAATAAATATATGGATTTAACAGGTGATATTGATATTTATTTAGATATTCCAAAGATTTTTTCAATCAATGGTAGAGAAGATATTAAATATTTAAATGATTTTTATAAATCTGTTTTTGAAGATGAACAAGGTATAAATATGAATGATTGTATAAAAGATTATTGTGTATGGATATTAGTACATTTTTTTAAATTATTTAGTAGTGAAATAAAAGATGATTTTTATAATGAACTACAAGAATATAGGTTTAATGAAAAAGATAAACATATTCTCTCAATCGATGGGTCTAAATTAGTAAAAAATATACATAATAAGATATATTTTTATGTAATCCGAGAAAATAATATGACAAAAATTCAAATAGAATGTAAAGTAAAACATATGGAACATCCTGACCATTTGGTTGAATATGTTTTAATAACAGATATTCAAAATGAAACAGATGAAACATGGGATTCAACGAACTCTTATTTTAAAAAAAAAGTAGATATTTTTGATATTAATAATAAAAAATATAATATACAAAAATACAAAGATCTAATTAATCATAATATGAGAGCGATGAATGACCGTATTGTTTTAGCAGACAAAGATGATTCGCATAAATTTTTTAATCATATAGCTAGAATACGTTATTTAAACTATATATATGATGAACAAAATATGAATAATGATGAATTAGAAAATACCATGGCTGAAATTATTTACTCATTGTGGGAAAATAAAGAAAATATAAGAAAATATAATTATGAGGAAATGAATAACAAAAAATTCATAGAAACTATGGTTGGCAATTTTATAAAACAATTAAGTTTAAAAATAAATTCAATGGGAATTTTTGTTATAAAACCTAAAAAAGGTAGACGTATAACTTTAAGAAGAAATGAAATAATAGAAAAATATAATGAATTAATAAAAAAATGTATAGAAATAGATATTTTGGAAAGAGGTAGACCTGAGAAAAAGAAAAAAATGTTATCTAAGAGAAGTTTTGCTCGTAGTCCTAAAACACGAAAAGTTAAAAGTGTAAGCAAGTCCAAGTCTCGGTCAAAGTCTCGGTCAAAGTCTCGGTCAAAGTCTCGGTCAAAGTCACGGTCTAAGACTAAGCCTAAGTCTACATAAGTAATCTTATAATAAGAGTAAACACAAGGGTGTGTACGACCAAGCCAAATGTAGTGGGGCAACCATTTTTGTCAGAGACATTCCCTAAAATAGAATTCACTAGTTTATAGGTCATAGGGTTCGATATTAAAATAAACACTAATGTAGTATATAGTGTATATAACCATTTCTTATTATTGTTTAACTTACACATGTCGCAACTCATATATATATACTATAATATAAAAAGTTCATTCATTTTATTTCCTTCTTTTGAAACTATCGTTTCAAAAAACAAACTTGTATATTTATTGTCTCTAAACCTAAAAGTAAATGTTTTATTTTTTTCCTTTCTTCCTACACGACCAATTGCCTGAATAATCTTTTCTTGGGTTATATTCTCTATGTCTTCTGATAAATATCCGTGAGAAAACTGATAATTGGTACCGTATATATAATCACTTGTTGCTAATATAAGCATCAATTGTTTTGAATCGGCTAATTCTTTCATAATATCATTGAAAATGATATCATTTTTATGCAAAACACCTATGCCTAATAATAAAAGCACTTTGTATTTGAATGATGTGTTTGTATTCATAATACGATTGACGTAATTTTCGTCTATATTTCCTTTAAACGCATTGGATGTATTGTAATTACCAGACTTACTCCACCGCATAAAATGATCGTATGAATTTGGAATATACAAAGGATCCAATTGTATATTTTTATAATTTTGTTCTAATTGCTTTATTAAACGGTCTAATTTTAATATATCTTCATCGAAACGCATATTTTTCATTTTATTTTCATTGTTTTCATCTTTCGCAATTTTATCTTGATAATCTTTTTTATGTTGTGCAATGGTTTTATTTAAATTAAAGTTGAAATTTATTTTTTTCTCAAGGCCGTCTAATACATTAGAATTAATATTTAATTGTTTCATCAGTTCATCCGTGTAATGTTCTACATCTTTCACTAACCATAACGCAGGACCATATTGAATGGAACATGCTGATTTCGTCGTAAACATAACTGAATTATCATAAGACGTTTTACAATGGTCGTGAATGAGTTGTTTTTGTATGACTTTATAATAATATTGCTTGATGGTATATGCGTTTATATTTTTCATAGGTATTTTATTGAAGTCGTCTAAATAGGAAGTCTTTAAAATATAATTTGCACACTCGCATACACTCAAAAATTTCAAATAATGATTGCCCTTTGTTTCAACAAACTGGGTTACTTGTTCTATTGTATCAAAATAACTATGTGGCATAATTATATTATTGGAATGGTCCATCAACACAATATTACTAGTATAATCATTTGACTCTATTTTATGAAATTGCGAACCTTCAAATTTTGTTTTAAACGTATCAATCATTGGTTCTAAATGATTGGGCAACGTAGCAGACGATAATATAAGTCTTGGTATTTTATTTATTTTCCAAATGTTAGAAAGAAGTTCGTGTAAAGGATGGTCATCATAATCCATCGATATGGTGGGTTCATCCCAAAATAAAATAATGTTTTCTTTGTCAAAGAAAGATAACATATAGTTCATAGCGTGTTCATAAGAATGAATATCTGTAATCAATAATTCCAATTTTGTACCATCGCTATGGATTGGTTTTTTATTCGAATAACTATTGATTGAAAAATAATGTAATCGTATGTCTTCCGTATTTTTACAACCAAACGCAAACCCCGTTTTTATTCCTACATTGATAGCACTTTTTGCTAAATTTATACCAATATGTCTCGATGCGCATACAAAAATAACTTTGAACCCTTGACATAAGCCAATAGGAGTTAATGTTTTACCAGAACTAGTGGGGGATGTATAAAATATAATATTTCTTTCTTTTTTTTGTAATATAGAATATATGTCTTTTTGGTGTGGGTGTAATTGTAAAGGAATATAATCAAAAATAGGATTGTTTTCTATTACTTTTGAACAATGTTTTAAAATATCTTCAGGACATAATGACGATGATATATTTGAAAGAGATTCACGAAAATAAGGATTAATTTGCGGATACGTTTCAAATAAATAAATTATGTTATAATAATAAATAATTTTATCTTTTTTCTTCCATTTTTTATAATTGTCCAATATAACATATTCAATGGTGGATTCTATATTTTTTATATTTTCAATACGTATTTTGTCTGCGCTGTTTAATTTATACTTAGGTTGCTTTACATTCGGACATTCTAATTGTAATTTTTTAAGCATTGGTTTCAAAATGTGTATATATATGTAATAATGTGGATTTTTATTTTCGATTTTGATACAATCAAATAAAGTAATATGAATATGTTCTTGTATATTCAAGTCATTATAACCTTTCTTGATTAACTCCACAATATGTAATTCTTTTTGGTCTAATTTTTTTTCAATGCTTACCCATTCCGTTTTTGATAATTTAATTTGTTTAAATTCATCCATAATAATCTTTATAAACTATTATTTAAATTGTAATATATCTAAAGTATTGCCTTGGGTTTTAAAATTATCTGAACCATATATTTCTTGTAACATCAACCATTCAAACATTCCACCAAAATAAATAGACACATTTGTAAATCCTAGTTTTTTTAATTGATTGAACTTTTTAATGATCGTTTTGTCTCTATAATTTTTTCCGTAGACAACAACCCATATTTTTTTATTGGTTTTCAAATATTGGTTCATTGTGTTTATTTCCTCATTGATATTCAAAGTTTTATCAATGAGACAAAATTGTTCGTGTTCAGGTAAAGTATTTATAATAACATCGTGTTTAAAAATATCTTCAAAATGTACCATAGGAAATGACGAATAAATGTTTCCCATATAACTATATACATTAAAATTTTAATTGAAATTTACTGTAATTTCTACCATTTCTTTTTTTAAACATTTACTAGCAGATACAGATAATTCTTGTCGTTTTTTTCGAGTAATATTTAGATTTTTTTTACTTCTTGAAAGGCTATTATTATTATTCATATCTTCTTCAATAATATCATAATTGTCTTCTATATATTGAATAATATCATTTTCGATCGCCCATTTAAAAAAGTTCAATTGACCAATCGTGGTTTCGATTGAATATCCATCCCCATATGGTACCTGTATACGTTCCCATCTACAAAAAGGGTCGAAACGTTGTTTTTTAAACGCCTTTAAATTTAATTTATAATCTTCGTACACAATAAAACGCGTAGATTTTTTGTTTTTGTATTTTGTAAAATATTTTTTGGCATAATTTGTGGTAAACCAATCAATAATACGAAGAGATGTTCTAGATTCGCCATTGATGATGACCAGCATTTTTTTAAGATTAGAACCTTCTTTGTAAAATAACATTAACTTCACTAATAACAAATTATTTTGGTCTAAAATTTCGTCATTCATTGATAATTTATTCTTTATATGTTTATATTGATTTATCATCCATACGAATTATATTCAATTGTTTTGAAAATTTAAAATATTCGTGATTATCGTTTCTTCTTTGTAAATTACAGCGCAAACAAGAAATACACGTATTATTGGAATAATGTCCGATATTATTGTTGAGTCTTTCTAGAGACCATTGGGTCATAGATTTTTTATGTTTATACAAAATATACAAATCATGTTTACAATAATAACATTTTAAATCACAATCATATAATTTTTGAATGAGTTCTTTGTATGTAATATGGGATACTTGGTCATATTTATTTTTCTTCTTATCTTGTTGTTTGTAAGAACTAATTTTTTTCTTTAATTCACTTTCTATATGTGGCTCATTACATATATCATAATACATATTATGAATACATAGTTTTTGAAAAGATAAATCGTAATTTATGTCATATATATTTTTTTTTAAATGCGTATTAAAAATAATATGTTTCATATTATGAATTAAACATATTAAATATATTATACTATGAATGAGTTGAAAAGCGATTGTAAAGAATACAATGCTTTAAATTATAGGACATTAATTCATACTGGCTCTACATTACATACAACGAATGTGGTAACCACCGAAGAATCTCTTGCGAATTTTCTAAACGATGATATGGACAAAAATCGTAAAGGAATATGGTCGAAATTGACCAAAACAGCCAAGATTGTTAAGATTAAAAAATATATTAAAGACATTCGTGAAAGTTATAATTTAACGCAAGATGAAGTAAACAAAACAACTAATCTTCTTACAAAAATGATTGAACGAAAAAAACTTAGTAAAAACAATGAATTAGTCTACAACCAAGATAGCGGACATATTGAATCTATTCCTGGTCTAACGTTTAACAAAACAAGTCGTGTATTTTCTTTATTAACAGATAAACCGTCTACGTTAAAAGTAAAAAAAACAATTCCTAAAATTGATTAAAAACAATTCATTAATATATACATACAATGTTCAACGACGAAATATGGAACGTATTCTTGGACTACCCTCATCATATGGTGACCGACCATTTAGAAAACAACATAATTACACATTTAAAAGATTTTGTATCCGATTTTATGGACGAAAAAACTATAGACGATTGGATACAAAATAATTTGGACGACTCTTTAAAAGAGTTAAAGTTAAAACGTAGTTATATGACATTTATGAAAACCATCGAAGAACAAATCGCGTGTCGTTGCGATATAAAAGAACATATACAACATTTACAAGAACTGAGTCAACCGGAACAAAGGACGCCTGAGTGGTATGATTTTCGGGCGAATCATATTACGGCAAGCAATGCTTGGAAAGCTTATTCAGAAAAAGAAAAAGTGCGTAATCAAATCATTTATGAAAAATGTAAACCAATGGAAGTAAAAAAATATGGTCCTTCGTTAAGCGAAACACCTATGACTTGGGGGCACAAATATGAACCACTTAGTGTAAAATTATATGAAATGTGGAACGATACAACTATAAGTGAATTTGGATGTATCGAACATCCTAAACATAAATTCTTGGCGGCCTCACCAGATGGTATTGTCACCGGAAACAATAATTATGGAAGAATGATAGAAATCAAAAACGTCGTAAGTCGTGAAATCAACGGTATTCCCAAACACGATTATTATGTTCAAATGCAAATACAAATGGAAGTATGTGACTTAGACGATTGTGATTTTGTAGAAACAAAATTTACAGAATACGGGTCGTATGAAGACTATTTGAAAGACGGCTCGTTTAAATTATCGTTGGACGAAAAACAAAAAGGTATTATCAAAGTCTACATAGAAAATGAAGCTTACGTATATGAATATATGAACCTAAGTTGTAGTGACCCAAAAAAATGGTTGGATGAAGAACCTAAAGAAGGATGGCTTAAAAATGTATATTGGAAATTGGAAGTATATTCGTGTGTATTTGTACCTAGATGCAAAGCGTGGTTTGACTTAACGTTGAATGATATTCAAGATACGTGGGCGATTATCTTAAAAGAAAGGGAAAGCGGTGACTATATGTTGAGACAACCAACCAAGCGCGTAAAAAAAGAAGAAGTTCATTTGACGTCTTGTTCTGTCGCTGAAAAAGATTTTGAGCAATCTACGTGTTAAGTTATTTTAATTTCAACATAATATACTTATTTTGTTTATTTCTTGATAAATAATCATAAAAATATACTTGTTTATTGTGTGTTTTTATTTGCTCGAACAATGGGTCTATATTGGTGAAATATAATGCGATTATCCCTTGGTCATTTGTTATACTAATGGGATATTCTATTAATAATTTCAATAAATCGTCGTATGTATTTTTTTTTATTATACTTGTATCATATAACATTATGGTGGTTTGGAAATAATCTATATTTAAATCGTATGTGTTGGATAGTTTCGTAAAATAGTTTATATTGTTTTTATCAAATTGATTATGTAATTTCCATTGATACGTCGGGAAAGCATCTGAGTGAGCCAACAATGTATTTTCTTTACATTCATCTATCATAGGAGTTATATCTGAAAAAATAGTTATCCCACAATCCAAATAAAAAATATAATCCCATTGTTTGAAAAATGTGTTAAATAAATGTAGTTTATGAAATTGAAACTGCTTCATAAACCAATGAGGTGGGCGTTTCATCGTTTTTTGTATAGTTGTAAACTCTTGTGAAAACGGAATATTTGGAAAATATTTTATGATGATATTATTTTGTTGAATAAATTCACAATTCAACAAAGGGCTATTATACAAATCGTCTCCAATGACTAAACAAATATTTCCTTTATATTTTCCGTGGGCAATTAATTGTTGACACGTATACATAAATTTATTAAAATATGGTTTGTTACATAAAAATACAACACACAAATTCTTGTCACACATTAATATATGATATAATAATGTGTGATTAATATAACGCGCCTAGTTTAGTTATTTACCAAATGTCTTAAATTTATATTTTTGAACAAGTACTTTAAGATTGTCTTGTTCTTGGTTTTGGTTTATATACTTTTCGTGTTTTCTTTTCAACCATAGGTGTTTTCGCGATGGGTCTTGGTTTTGGTTTATAAATATACTTTTCGTGTTTTCTTTTCAACCATAGGTGTTTTCGCGATGGGTCTTGGTGATTTATTTTTATCCATTTTCTTTATGTCGTCCAAATTGTTTTCTATGTTTTTTAATAATTCGTTTTTTGTTTTGTTTCCTAATTTCTTTTCAAAATCATTTCTTTCATTTCCTACTTTTTTCGTATATTCATTGAATGGAATATAATTATTTAAATGATTTGTTCCGAACAATGGATTTTTCGCGATGGGTCTTGGTTTTGGTTTATATACTTTTCGTGTTTTCTTTTCAACCATAGGTGTTTTCGCGATGGGTCTTGGTTTTGGTTTATATACTTTTCGTGTAGGTGATTTCAATTTGAAATTCGTTTTTGTAGATGGTCGTCTTGGTGATTTATGAATACCTGTTTTTGATATATATTTCTTTGGATGATAATATAATTCATTTTTCATTTTATTTATGGACGGAGTTAGTCGGTTTGACCTATTTTTAATTTTTGAAATCTTGTTATATAATTGTTGCTTCTTTAATAATTTATTTTTATCCATTTTCTTTATGTCGTCCAAATTGTTTTCTATGTTTTTTAATAATTCGTTTTTTGTTTTGTTTCCTAATTTCTTTTCAAAATCATTTCTTTCATTTCCTACTTTTTTCGTATATTCATTGAATGGATTATAATTATTTAAATGGTTTGGTACAAACAATGGATTTTTCGCGATGGGTCTTGGTTTTGGTTTATATACTTTTCGTGTTTTCTTTTCAACCATAGGTGTTTTCGCGATGGGTCTTGGTTTTGGTTTGTTTCCTAATTTCTTTTCAAAATCATTTCTTTCATTTCCTACTTTTTTCGTATATTCATTGAATGGATTATAATTATTTAAATGGTTTGGTACAAACAATGGGTTTTTCGCGATGGGTCTTGGTTTTGGTTTGTTTCCTAATTTCTTTTCAAAATCATTTCTTTCATTTCCTACTTTTATCATATATTCATTGAATGGATTATAATTATTTAAATGATTTGTTCCGAACAATGGATTTTTCGCGATGGGTCTTGGTTTTGGTTTGTTTCCTAATTTCTTTTCAAAATCATTTCTTTCATTTCCTACTTTTATCATATATTCATTGAATGGATTATAATTATTTAAATGATTTGTTCCGAACAATGGATTTTTCGCGATGGGTATTGGTTTTGGTTTATATACTTTTCGTGTAGGTGATTTCAATTTGAAATTCGTTATTGTAGATGGTCGTCTTGGCGATTTATGAATACCTGTTTTTGATATATATTTCTTTGGATGATAATATAATTCATTTTTCATTTTATTTATGGACGGAGTTAGTCGGTTTGACCTATTTTTACTCTTCATAACACGGTTATAAAGTGATTGTTTTAATAATTTATTTTTATCCATTTTCTTTATGCCGTCCAAATTGTTTTCTATGTTTTTTAATAATTCGTTTTTTGTTTTGTTTCCTAATTTCTTTTCAAAATCATTTCTTTCATTTCCTACTTTTTTCGTATATTCATTGAATGGATTATAATTATTTAAATGATTTGTTCCGAACAATGGATTTTTCGCAATATTGTTATTAGTTATTTTATTTGTGTTTTTTAAATGGTTTGGTACAAGCAATGGGTCATTTAAATACGTTTGATTTAATAATT